>Ga0194126_10003282_pt1 | contig 25811 bp, 26 predicted proteins | sample TA2KigC150mmetaG_FD_148641 | JGI IMG/M metagenome (GOLD analysis project Ga0194126, IMG submission 148641) | Freshwater microbial communities from Lake Tanganyika, Tanzania - TA2015035 Kigoma Deep Cast 150m | ecosystem: Environmental > Aquatic > Freshwater > Lake | place: Tanzania: Lake... | reverse complement strand
GATTACAAGCAATTATTAGCAGCGCCCATCATCCTATCCATCTGGTGACCAGCATTTTGGGAACAAGTCGGGTCTCGCTATGGCGGTGGACAAAACGCTTTTCCTCCAAAGGCGTAGAAGGGTTAATAGATGAAACAAAGGGTCATAAGCCTGCCAAACTCAGCCCGGAACAACTCCAGCAAGTAGGCCGCTGGCTGGAAGAAGGCCGTACTCATCAGGGAGAGTTTATCCATTGGACCCTGGCCAAATTAACAGCGGCGGTATCCACAGAATTTGGTGTGCAAATGAGCCAGGCTGCCATTTGGCACGTGGTTCGAAAATTAGGGTTCAAACAAAAGGTGTGGATCAAGCCGGCTGGCATAAATCCAAGACATTTCTTGGTCATTACAGTTTAAGGACCGGGAGAATCAGCGGTTTGACGCCGCCAGCCTTGCATTATCTTCCGGCTTTCTTCCTGCCCTCGCCGGAACTAAGGGGCTGGCTGGGCCTGAGGACGTTTTCCGCCACCGGGACCAACTCCTTTCAGGATCTGTTCCCCCCCTGGGTCCTCAATCATAGCCGCCAGGATATAGCGGCTCCAGGTCGCCTCACCCCAAACCAGGATCGAGTCCGCATGGAAGCCCCGGACCTCCCCTGACTTGCGGTACAAGTGGTTAGGGGGCGCGGCTGTCTCCAGCGCCGAGACGAACTTGCCGGGAAGATCCGGAAACGCCAGGATTTTCAGCATTTGGCGCGAGCGCTCCGGGCTGATGAGCCGGCCGTAAGCCAACAGGTAATAGAACCGGCAGAGCTGATAGGCCGTGGCCGTGTGGGATAAACCCGTCATGGGTTCGGGATTCTGCTCGCCGCCGGGGACGTAAGTGCCCCCAACCCAGATTCCCCCGCCCTTTTGGGGGTCGTAGAACCGATAGCGACGATCACTGGCCAGCGCCTGGATTTTTCTAAAGCCGATCAGACTGATGACCCGACTGGCCGCAGGGTTATCCGACCGGCGGATCATCTCGATCAGGTCCCGGTGGACCTGGGGGGATCTCTTTCAGGCCGCCGTCTTCGAAGCCCTGGAAGGCCGCCAACAGGACCATCAGCTTCGGCAGGCTGGCGCCGTACATCACGGTGTCGCCGTTCACCTGGGCAAAGCGCGGCGCTTCGGGGTTTGACAGGTCCACCAGGCCTACCGACATTTTGCCGGCGCGGATCAGGGACTGCCAGGCGTCGTGCTTGGTTAAGGCCTGGTCCAGCCGGGTTTGCAACCTTTGGTCCCGCCTTTGGGACAGCGGCTGCCATTCCGGGCCGGAAAAGCCGAGAGGAAGGGGAGGAGGTCCGGCGTCGGCCAGATTCAGGCCCATGGCCAAAACCCCCAGGACGGCCAAAACGATGGCGGTAAAAACCTTCACCCAACTCTCCAACATCAATTCGGGGCGCCGGCGAGCAATGTTACCTTCTTGGAGGCGAACATGAGGTTTGAGGTGCGCGCCCGGTGACGGTAGTCAAACCCAAAGGGAAAGGGGCTGAGATAAGGGCTATAGCCCTCGCCTGCCCGGCTGTTCCCAAGGGACCGGACGGAGGCGAGGACTATGGCCATTGCATCCTGCCTTTTTATGATTCTCTGTTTATCTCTTCTGTATCTCACCTATGCCGATAAATGGCACCGTTCCACTACCGGTAACCTGTGGAAGGATTCCATTCCATTTATCTATAGCCCTGAGATTGGCCTCTACCTTTCTAAGCTCTATAAGATCTATGGAAATATTGGCTCTCTGTAGCCTCAAGGACTCGGCCTCTGCCTGGGCTGCGGTAATCTTCTGTTCCGCTTCTATCTTTATCCTATCCAGGTCTCTTTTTGCCTTAAGTGCAAGTTGTTCGGCTGTCTGCTTTGACTCAATGGCTTCCATAAATATCTTGGAGAAGCTGAAACCGACGATAGAGAATGCGTCAACATGGATGTTGTAAATCCTGAGTCTTTCAGAAAGAGTCGCTCTCATTTCCTCGCTTACTGCCGGCCTCTTGGTGATCAGCTCTTCGGCTGTATACCTGGCGGTCACAGCTTTTACCATTTCCTGCACTGCAGGGTCTATGATGCGCTCCTTAAAGGCTATGCCGATGGTCTGATAGACAACATTTGCCTTATCTGGCATTATATGATAGTTCACCGCAACCTCTGAACTCACTTCCTGAAGGTCAGAAGATGAAGCGGCGGCATTTGTCAAAGATTTCTGAACCTTGACATCCATCAGGGCGACCAGCTGCATTACAGGTATCCTGAAGTGCAGCCCTTCTCCGAGCACATTATCCTGGACCGCGCCAAAATTAAGGACAATACCTCTTTCACCTGCCCCAACCTGAACCCATGGATGTAAAAGCAGGAAACCCGCCACAATTCCTCCAATAATAAGTGCCAGCCTTGCAGATCCTTTTTTCATTGCAACCCGCATTGCTTCTTTAGCCTCGTTAATATCTCTATTCGCCATAATAATGCCTCCATTTTTAATTTAAAGGCTGTTGAGCAGCCTCTTTAAAAAGTGTCTGGTTATTTTCGCCATTCCTTTTCCGCGTTGATGATCAGACGCCGCTTGTTCTTCATGCGCAACAGGGCATCAGTTGACCGGGGCAGGGCAGTATCCAAAGCCTCTAACCCTTTCGTATTACCAATAACATGGTTCTCCAACCGAGAGAGCATGGATTGGCCCGCCCCCACTTTATGGTCCTTGCCAATCGCCAGTCTGAGGGAAGGGTCTAGGTGGAGAAACTCCGCATCATTACAGTTTCCTTAGCCTGCGGTTATCCGGTAAATTCTTTAACGAACCATTTGGACTAAGGAATGCGTTTATATAAAAGTCTATGCAGGCGCCCTCGCCTGCCCATGGACAGCCGGGGGCCCTGTCCGACATTTTTTCTTTGCGTCATGGCGTTAAACGTTTTCACGCTTCTTTGTGTCCGCAAAGAAAAGATCGTTCGTATGAGCAGGTGATCTCAAGTCTTCCAAACCATCTCCCATGGAGCCGAAGATGCCGGAACGCTCATCTACCTCCCGCCAAGAGGATAAAGCCGGTATCGGAGGCGATCATAGCTCCCTGGAAATCTATCGTAATGGCCCGGTTAAAATCCGGCTGGATTACCTCTTACTGGCTTTCACCCATAGCGAGCATCTTCGCCCCCCCGATTTGCTCATTATGCTTCCTTATATCAGGTAGTCGACCATAACTCCACATAATTCGCCGCACAATCCTTAGGGTAAAGAGTCTGATTTCCGGGCTCGCCCGGGCCGGTGAAGACGATCCGCACCCCCGGAATCCGGGATCACTCCGACCGGTTCCAGAGCGATCAGGAGGCAAGTTTTGGCATGAGGGAACAGGGCAAAAACGTTGACGAAATCCGGGCCGCTGAAGGGATAAAACACGGTGGCGGCTGAGGCGGAGCCGAGTTCCTGGGAAGCCCACTCGCGCATGGGTCTTAGTCGCTGCCTGGTGAAACTCTCCCAGTTATGGTCGATAAACCTGGCATGTCTGACCCAGGCCGGCTGGTCCTGATATGCAGTCAGGGCGCTCTCCGGGTTGCTGATGCCGGCGATAAAGAGGGCGTAATCATTATAAGCCGGGAGGCGCTCATCAGTTTGGATGTTTTTGGGGACAACACACCCTTCAGCGGTGCAGATTGACTCTGAACCGGCCCCAAAAGCCGGGACCGACCCCAGCGCCAGAAGAAGAACCACCGTTGCCAGGCCGAACAGGTTGGTTTTTCGCATCATTGTTTCCCTTCGATTTTTCTAAGGTATGGATTTGTCAACAATATTTTATAGAGATCGGCAGGGCCTCGTGGTCGCCAGCAGCTTGTACAACAGGAGTCCTGAGGCCACGGTCAGCAGGCCGAACACGGAAGGCAGAGGCCGCTCGATGACTAAATAACAGATCATCCAGCCGTAGAGCAGGAGAAAAATCGCCGGCGTTACCGGGTATCCCCACGTCTTGAACGGTCTTTTCAGGTGAGGGTGCTTCCGGCGCCAGACGAACACCCCCAGTACCGTCAGGGAGGCGAACAGGGCCAGGGTGAATCCAACATAGGTTAACACCGCATTAAAAGTCGCAGTCAGGGTAAGGAAAATCGCCACCCCGGCTTGCAGGATAATGGCAAAGACCGGGGCGCCTCTCGCATTCCGTTGCGCGAAGAACCTCAGGCTGCTCATGTCCTCGCTCATGGCCTGGGTCACGCGCGGGCCCACCATGATGAGGGAACTGAGGCTGGAGACCAGCGCCAAACAGATCAGCACCGTCATCACGGCGCCGCCTCTCTGGCCGAAGATGGATTTCGCCGCCAGGAAGCCGACGTCGATTTGACCGGAAAGCTCGCTCATGGGCACGGTATAGAGAAAGATATAATTGAGCAGGCAATAGCAGAGGGAAACGAAGGCCGCCCCCAGAAATAAAGAGATGGGCAGATTTTTCTCCGGCCGGAGAATCTCACCGGCAATGTAGGACGAAGAGTTCCACCCGGAATAGGCGTAAAAGACATATACCAGTGAGATGGCAAACGCCGGGCTGAACATTGATTCCAGGTCGCTCGCGGACGGCGCCAGGGTAATGTTTTGGGGGTTCGTCACGAAAAAGCCCAAAACGATAAAAGCGACGATCAGGAGAATTTTTCCCCCGGTAAACAGGTTTTGAAAATGGCAGCCGAATCTCACATCCGCCAGGTGCACCAGGGAGAGGATCACAATTGTTGACACCGCGATGACCGTCTTGTCGATGCCCGGGAGGATGGCGCCGGCGTATTCACCCAACGCGATGGCCGCCAGAGCGATGGGAGCCGCAAACCCGGCCACCATGGAGACCCAGCCCGACAGAAAGCCTATGGCTGGATGATAAATATTGGAGAGATAGGTGTATTCGCCGCCGGACCTCGGCATCATCGACCCCAGTTCCCCATAGCACAGGGCGCCGCAAAAGGCGCCCACACCCCCCAAAACCCACAGCATGAGAACCGCAAAGGGAGAGTGCAGGCTTGCGACCTGGAGGCCCAGGGTGGTGAACACGCCGATTCCGATCATATTAGCAATGACAATGAGCGCCGCGGAAAAAAGGGTTACCGGCCTTTGCTCATCGGGAGCGCTTTTTATCCCGCCTTTATCTTGTTCAATCAACGCGTTGTCCACCTCGCGGCCCGGACCACGTCAAATCAACCTGACGCCGGGCCCCAAAATGCCGGGGCTTTGCCATCCGGACACCTCCCTGGCTGGATCGATTTTACCTGAATCGGCCGGCTAAGAAACCCCAATTTTTCTTCCGCACCAAACTTACCGGACCATCGGGGCCCCGGAACCGCCTCGATTTCCCACCCGGGAACCCCGGGGGCGCCGCGGCTGCCGGCAAAACCGGGGGAACCCCCCGGCCGCCTGCACCCACCACCTTGACGCCTAACCGGCATCTATCCTCAAGCCTCCATCAGCCGGCCAGGTTTTGGGTGCAAGTCTGGGTGCAAGTCTGGGTCTCCCCAGGTTGTTGAGGCGGGATCAGACGAGGTGTCCCAGTACCCTCATACCCGCATGAATAAAGACTGTTTGTCAATTTCGCTTGCTTTTCGAAATATATTATGTTAGCATCCCAACTTCTGGCACAATCTTTGCTCATATGGTATGTTATTAAGTTAGGTCAACCTGCCGACACTCCTTCTGAACGACGCCGGTCTTCTTACTCCAGTTGGTGCCTGACCTCAACTAAAAAACCGAAACCTCAGGAGATAAACCATGTTGAAAACAATAACCATATTTCTGCTCTTAACCGTCCCAGCCCTGGCCCAGCCCTGGCCCCACACGCCTCCCCCCATAGGCCATCTTTTCTTAAAGCAGGAGTACTGGAACTACATCAAGGAAGCCGCCAAACGCTACCAAATTTCACCTTACCTCATCCAGGCGGTGTGCGCCATCGAATCGAGATACGACAAGGATGCGAAATCGGGGAGATGCTTTGGCCTGATGCAATTGCACCAGGACACCGCCAAAAGGTATGGGGTGGACCCGCACGACCCCCGGGCCAATATCATGGGCGGGGCGGCGGTCCTGGCCAGTCTGATGCAGAGATACAACGGGGACATTAGAAAAGTTTTGAGAAAGTATAACTCTACCTGCACCGCGGCCTATGAGCGCGAGGTCATCCGGGCGTATAATCAGGCGCAGCATTTTGAAATATCTTCCTTAGCGCCTGGCAAGCCCAACAAGCCACGAAATTAGTCTTGTCATCCTGAACCACTTCCCCGCCCGGATTCCCGCACCGGCAATCTGTAAGGATAGGTTCTAAATAACCCCTTGCCACCCATGACTCATTTGACGGGAAAACCGAGTCTTCCATTGACTTGCCAGCTAACCTGTGTTAGAAGGGACAAAATTAGCTAAAGCGTCTCCCAGAGGCTTTGATGATGGCCGGCACAGGAGGAAATTTATGAAATTGGCAAAAGTTAACATGGCGCTTTCAGTTCTGGTCTCGGTTTTATTCCTTGGGTTCAACTGTTATGCCCAGCCCACTATTCCTAAAGAAAACCTTCCCGCCAATCTTTCCGCTGAAGCCAAGGCCGAAGCGGAAGGCTTATACTCCCCGGAGGCGGTTAAGCGAGCCCGAGCCGCCAACAAATTGGGAAGCATGGGGGAGAAGGCGGTTCCGGCGATCCCCTTGCTCATCGGGATGCTGGGCGATAGCGCCGGGATAGAATTTAAGGCCGACCCTGAATCTAAAATTGCCGAAAACACTTCTCCTGGCATTGAAGCCGCGGTGGCTCTGGGGAAAATCGGCGCCCCGGCCTTAGAGCCGTTGATTGCCGCCTTGAAGGATAAAAACCCCCACGTCCGGGTGCTGGCCGCCGTGGCCCTGGAAGAGCTTGAAAATCCCAAGGCGGTGGAAGCTTTGATTGCGGCCCTGCAGGATGAAAATCTTGATGTGCAAGCCAGCGCCGCCAGGGCCTTGGGGGAAATAAACGATCCCAAGGCAGTGGACCCGTTAATTGCGGCCTTAAAGGATAAAAAGCCCGAAATGCGGGGCACTGCCGCCGTGGCGTTGGGAGAAATCGGGGATAAAAAAGCCACCTTGCCCCTGGTGGCGCTTCTGAAGGACCCCAATGAGAAAGTTCGCCGTTTAGCGGCCGTGGCCTTAGGGGATATAGGCGACAGCCAGTCAGTAAAAGCCCTGGTAGCCGCCTTGAAGGATAACGATGTCCAGGTCAGAGCCGCGGCGGCCAGGGCCTTAGGCCTAAAGGGTGATCTCGAGCTGTCCCAGGCGCCTTTACTTGAGGCCGCCAAAGATAAGGCCCCCCAGGTGCGGGCCGTAGTCATCGAGGCTCTGACCGGGACGAAGTCTCCCAAGATCGAAGAGATCTTTATTGGCTCCTTGAAGGATGAGGACCCCAATGTCCGGTTGAGTGCGGCAGCGGCGCTGGCGGAGATTAAGTCTCCCAACGCCATCAAACCCTTGATGGCCGCCCTGAAAGATGAGTCCCCCAGCGTGCGCGCCGTCGCGGCGAAGGGTCTGGGAGGGATAGGGGAACCCATGGCGGTGCCGGCTCTCTTTGACCTCCTGAAGGACAAGAAGGAAAGTGTCCGGGCCGGGGCAGCCGCGGCCCTGGGCAAAATGAAGTCTCCCCGGGCCATTAAAGCCCTGGCCGGCGTCCTGAAAAATGACGAGTTGCCCGTCCGGGTCAGCGCCGCGGTGGCGATGGGCGAGATCGGCTCGCCCCGCGCCGTTAAGCCCCTCATCACGGCGTTGGGTGATAAGTCCGGGTGTGTCCGTGAAGCTGCGGCCATGGGGCTGGCTCATATAACCGGGAAAAATTTTGGCGAAGATCAGGTAGCCTGGAACAAGTACTGGGAGGAAAATAAGGAAGCCTATCTCAGCGTCTGTGCCAAGGGCTTGTGCCGCTATTAAAGTGATCAACCGCGTTAAGCCGGGAAACCGTTTCCCTTACGGAGATGGTTTCCCGGCCCCTGCCGGCCGAATCCGTCATTTCTAAAGCAGCTTCACCCCTTCCCCATCCCTTGTCCTATTGCACCCAAACCTCGTCTTAGCAAGGAGGCGACTCCGCCTTGCCCCGATTGCGGCGGCGGGTGTGGTGGGGGCAAGCAAGACATGATGAACCAAGCGCCCCCCGGTCCCCGGGAATCAGGCCGGTTTCTTCAATTAAACTGAAATCGACGGGAAATGCCTTCAGGAGATGGGGCGGAGAAAGGCGCTATGCTTTTCACCGGTGCCGAAAATCCCGCCGCAGCATTCCCGCTGCGAACAGGTATCGCAGGCCGGCGGGTAAGCCTGCTTCCAGTCCGTGATGGATTTCCTGGCAAAGGGCCAAAGTTCCCGGGGCAGAAGACAGAGCTGATGGTTGTAAATGGACACCGGCACCATTCGGCGCGCCAGATATCTGACCGCGTGGGCCAGCTGATCCTGGTAGTCAAACGGGTCAACCCACAGCTGGGCCAGGTTTTTGCTGGCCAACCCCCTGGTTTCCATCCCCATGAAGGCTACCTGGAACACGAACGGCAGGTTCTGGTAAATGAATGCCGCATACTGAGTTAACCGCTTGATGGTCATGGCGTGGAGGATGGTGCGCAGGCCCACCGGCTGACCCAAAAGCGCCAGATTATGAAGGCCCTGGAGCGTTTCGTAGAAGCTCCCTTTGGCCCCCATGACGGCATCATGCTCAGTATCATTGTCTGCGAAAAGGGGTGTTTCAATCAGCAAGTTCGGGGAGCCGGCTTTCACCAGCGCCCGGGCGAACTCCAAATCTTTCAGGCGCCTGCCGTTGGTGAGCAAGGTCAGCACCGTGTTGGGCAACTTCTGCCGGCAGGTCTGGACCAGGGTAATTAAATCCTCCCCCAGCAGGGTCGGTTCGCCCCCCGTAATGCCCAGTTCTTCCGTGGTCTTAGGGTCCAACAGGGAAATAAGTTGAAGATTATTCTCATAAAGGTCGTCGGGGTCGCGGTCCGGGGGCTGGGGGCACATGACACAGAGGGAATTACAACGGTTGGTGGCCAGAATGCTGTTATACGGCGACCCAGCCTTGTACACCACCATGATCCTGCCGTCAGGTGCGATCAAGACTACATCCCCGTCTCGCAGGTCGGCACAGTAGTCCCGGGGCACATCAAAGATGCAGGGGATTTTGGGAGGCGGGGTAAATTTGCTGGCCGCGGGAACTATGCAGGCGGCCAAATTTTTGCGGCCCCAGGGCCGGAAAGGGAGCCTCCGAAGGTTATCGGGGGAACCCGCCAGAAAAATTACCGGCTTGCCATTAAACCAGGCCGACGTCTTGGTGCTGATCACCCCCATAAAAGGGCGAGTTATGGCTGAGGGAGTGCCGCTTAATTCGAGCACGGGGCTTCACCCCTGACTTCGGCCAGGGTGCGGTTGGTTATCCAAGACCAGAACACATCCATAACTCCCGGGTCATCCTGGTCGATGAGTTCCAAGAGGAATTCGATGATTGCCTTGTGTTTCATGCAGAAATCGCTGGTAGGCCGGTGTCCCACCAGGTCCCCCTGAATGGCGTAATTCCGCACCGGGTCGGCCCCACAGTAAGGTTGCAAGGGACAGGAATGACAGCCCGGCAGGGTTTCAACGCAAGAAACCTCGATTAACTCCTGGAGCACTGGCGAGGTGAAGATGTCCAGATAAGAGTCCCGGTTCACATTGCCCAGGTAAAACCTGCGGTCTCCCATCTTGGCCAGCATTCTGGCTTCGTCACACGGGTAAACCTCGCCGTTGAAATCGTAGATGACCCCGTTGATCCCCGCGCCGGTGGGGGATTGCAGGTCAACGAAGCCGGTGCAGAATGGCGTCAGGATGCGGCTCAGCAGGATGCAGGCATAGCCTTCCACCAGGGGAGTTCCCGCCAGATTAAGCTCAATAATGTAGAGGAGGGCTTTCTTATAAGCCTCCACAAAATCCTCCATGGGATAGACAAAGCTCTGTATGGTCGCATCGTTTTGGGCGTACCCGTAGGGGTTGACATGCCTGAGAAAAATCCCTTGAAAGCCCAGCGCCGCGTATTGGTCGACAATCTCGTTAAAATGGCTCAGACTCTCTTGGGAGGCGGTCATCAGGGGGTTCACCCCGTCGTGCCCCAGGATGCTCCTGGAGAAATGGAGGTTTTGCATGAACCGGTCATAACTGCCTTCCCCAGTCCGCATAAGGCGGTGACGGTCATGGATTTCCTTGGGGCCGTCCAACGAAGTGGAGAGGGTTATCCCTTCTTTTTTGCAATATTCCAGGGTAGGGGCATCTACGAGGGTCAGATTGGTGCAAATGACAAAATCAAGGTGCTTGTTCTTTTTCCGGTTCAGCCTTTTTGCCTCTCGAACCACGGTTTTGACCACTTCAAAATTTAACAGGGGTTCCCCCCCCTGAAATTCAATTTTAATGACTTCGGACGGGCTCTCCATGATTTTGTGGACCACATTGACGGCGGTCTCGGGGGTCATATCCCAACGCTGCTGGTCCGTTGGCTGACTGGAAGCATGGCAGTAGTTGCACCGTTGGTTGCACCGCAACGTTACCACCACCATGTGCAGGCCGGTGAAACTTTTTAAAAATTCCCTTTTCGTGCGGTACTTGGTGGCTAAAAGATCGATAACCGGGGTGACCGCCGTGTCGGTCACGAAGTGCTTTCCCTTTAAATCCAAAAATATGCCGGTGTTGGGGGCGAGGTCATAAGAAACGAGTCTTTCGAAGGTCTGTCGATCCAGGAAAATAAATTCCCCCACTTCATTGACCACCAGCATCCGGTTGCTGGCCACCGGACTGAAGCGGAAAGGCATGAGCGTGTAGCGCTCAGTCACGGCCGACAATTTTTTTAACCGCGGCTTTGAGATTGTCCAGGGGTGCAAAGGCTTGCTGAACAATGAGGCGGCGAATCGCGCCATAGCGCTTTTCCAGGTCAAGCCTGAGTTGCTGGTCGATGAGCTCATTCATGAACTTATTCTCGACCCGCGCCCGATCGGCGTCCGGGCACGAATCAAGCAATTCCAGGGTGACTTTGACATATCCTGCCTGTGCCGGTTCAACCCGGTTGCGGCATAATCCTGAGAGGGCGTAAGTGGCTGCGAAGACCGCTTCTTTTTCGTAAAGAGCTTTGCTGAGAATGACTTCAAAACCGCCTGGTTTTCTTTTGACTTTAGCGTCCATCAGCCTTCCTTTGCAGAGCATCTAATTCCTTGCGTGAAGTGATGCACACGTCCAGATCCTTCCGCAAACCAGCGGCAATATCGTATCTCCAAGCCATGGATAGCGATTTCTGGTCCGTTCTCGCAGGCAATACAGCTGATCAGTAGGTACCGCTGTCTGAAAACTGGTCAAAATATCCTCTAATGATCGCGGCGTTAGGGAGTTTATCGACGTGGTAAAAAATGATGTAGTGTACGATGCCATGCACAGCCAAGGCAATCAATAGGCCCTCAAAAATCCCCAGTTTATAGACCATAATACCGCAAAGGATGGCGAGCATCAGCGGATATCTGCCGAAATGAGCAACGTGCAACAGCCCCAGGATCATTTTCCAACCCGTAAAAATCATTATTGCCGCCAATGCAAATTTGGGCAGATATTCCAGATAGTGCGCATAAATAAGAAAAAACGTGATGACAAAGCCAATTATCAGAACCGAGAATTTTGTATAGCCTCCAGCTAGTGCATTGGTGGTGCTTTTTGCCAGGCCATCCAGATTTGTCATTCCACCAAAGAAACTTGCCCCCATATTGGCTATCCAGATAGCCATCAGGCTGTTGTTGCTGTTGCAATGGCGCTTTAATGGGTCCAGTTTTTCGATGGCTGCGTTACTCACCACTTGTTCTATGACATCAATAACGGCAAGCATTAAACAATAACCTACCGCATAAAACAGCATCAAATAATTCTTAAAATGAGGTATGGGGAGAGCGAGTTTTAACTTCACATCTTCAACGGTAAGCATGGGCACATTGACGAATTGAGCCAGCACGACTCCTGAAACTATTAACGCGAAATATGCGATGGCTGGTTGGGTTTTTTTGTATTTTAAAAACAGCAATACAAACATCGCAAAAGCCATCAGTGAGATAAGGCTCATTTGTATGCGAGCCATATTCCAGAAAGTATCCGCGGATATCAGGTTGGCGGGAATCTCATATGTAAATAACAAAAAAGTTAGAGCGATCTTCAAGCCTATCCCTGCCAGAAGCCCCTCGACAAGGTAAGTTGGCACCGCTAAGAGGATGTATTTTTGCCAGTTGAACTTCCATATTATGGCCTGCATGGCAGCCGTCAGGAAGATGAGAAACGCCATGTTCTCCATGCCAAAGTACGCGACGCCCATGGCCAGCACCGGCGCCAACCCTGCGGCAATGCCCGGGCAGCCGATATAGTTGCCCGGTCTGAACCAGGCATTGATCCATCCGATCAAACAGGCGAACGCCACCGTCGCCAGACCTACCTTGATGGGATAGTCTGACATCATGGCAATGCCGATCGTCAGCGGTATTGCCATGACCCCGGTAATGATTCCGGACTGAAGATCGCGAGCGAAGTACTGTGCCTGAAATGCTGCTGAACCGATGATAGCGCTGGGCTCTTTGCCGTTGTCGGGTCCTTGCATGATAGGTGAACTCATAACTTAACTCTTTCTCCGATCACAAATTAAAGTTAGTTTTGCTCCGGTGATTACCACAAACCAGCGTCTCGTCAACTCTCAAGCGTTGGATAGAGACGAGATAGTTTTATCCTGACATCCCCGGCAGTGAATTGCCAATTAACCTTCGCATTTTTGTTGTTTCTGAATTTCTGCCATGCCGCCGCCTCTTTTTTTTTAAAACGCGGCGTACCGCCTCATGAGAGATGCTGCCTATGCAGTCAAGCTCGACAACCTGGTCTGCCAATAACCTCAGAGACCATCTCGCGAAACCCTCGGGTGGCTCACTGCAACTCATAGCCAATCCTCCTAATACCGGGTTCCCTTTGAAATGAAACAAATCATCCGGATAACCTATTGATATCACGCGTAGGGGCGGGTTTGAAACCCGCCCCTACCAAACGAACACGGTATAAGTGGATTATGAAAAATACATTCCACACTCTTTCAGACATTACAAGGTGACATGACACTATTAACGATTTAATTACAAAAAAATTACCACAGAAATATTTTATGCGCCTCTGGTTTAATATCTATAGCCGTTATAATGTGAGTAATGCGCCCGATGCGCGTAGTGAGCCCAGTGCGCGCTGTGGTTTCTATGCGAATAATGGTTCCAATGCCTGGCTAACGTGAAGTCTTTCCCCTGGCTTATTTTAGGAAGCAGATCGACGCTGTGTTTCAAATAGAGTGGCGTGTTGGGTTTGACCTCGTTAACTTGATTTGCCTGCGGTTGGGGAATAGGGGTCGCAGAAGCTGGCCAGATACCGAAAAATGACAGAATTCCCAACGCAACGTAAGTTACCTTGGCCCCGATCTTTTTCATGGCGTCCTCCAATATAAAAGACTTCTTAAATGGGTATCCGCTGAAAGGTCCGCTTCCAAACCGCCGCTTCCCTGCGGCCAAATTCCCCTCTGTCTCCCGAGGAATATCCAATATTTTCCTTTATAATGAAAAGAGGCTATAAAGTCAACGGGAAATAGGGTCTGTCTCAGTCAATAAAAAGTTAGCCGATCGCCTGGGCCGGCCCCGGTGAGACGGGAAGAATCAAGGGCGTTGAGGCGTCAATCCCGGTGCTTTAGGTCTTCCCATACTCTGACGATAATCTTTTCAAGGCAGTTCCTCCTGGGCCTCCGGCCCACCCGTAAAGCATGAAAAGTTCATGATGGGCATACCCCCAACTTTGAACCTTGAACCTGGAACTTTTCAGGAACAGCCATCAATACGGCGACAGGGTGTACTTCTGGTCGCCCCTGGGGACGTACCACTTGATGAAGTTGTAGCTGATGCCGGCCGGGGCGGGTTTGATGCCCCGGAAGCGACTGGAGATGGCGGGCAGGGCGTCCGGGACGAAGAGGAAGGTGTAGGGCTGGTCCTCGGCCACGATCTCCTGGAAGCGGAAGTAGGCCCGCCGCCGCTTTTCCCGGTCGAAGGTGTGGCGGCCTTCATCCAGCAGCCGATCCACCTCCGGGTTTTTGTAGTGGGTAACGTTGAGTTCCCCCGGCTTGGTCTTGGAGGAGTGCCAGATGTCGTACTGGTCCGGGTCCAGGCCGGTGTTCCAGCCCAACAGGATTGCCTCGAACCGCCCCTTTTGGATGAATTCTTTGACGAAGGCGGCCCACTCCACCTGCCGGATCTTCACCAGGATGCCTACGGCCCGGAGCCGGCTCTGGATGATCTCCGCGGTGCGTTGCCGGGTATCGTTTCCCTGGTTGGTGAGAATAGTGAACGCAAAGGGAGCGCCGTCTTTGGTGAGAATCCCGTCGGCATCAGGCCGCCAGCCCGCTTCGCCCAGGAGGGCCTTGGCCCTGGCCGGATCGTAGGGAAATTTGGGCACGTTGGGGTTGTAATACCAGGTGCCGGGCTTGTAAGGACCGTGGGCCTCTTCCCCCAGGCCCATGAGCACCCCGTCGATGATCTCTTTTTTATTGATGGCGTGGGTCAGGGCCTGGCGCACCCGCCGGTCGGCGAACCGGGAGTCGTTCAGGTTATACCCCAGATAGATGTAAGAGAAGGGCATGTAGCGATACTTGTTATACATCCGTTTGAATTTGGGGTACTCCGTCTGGCGGGTATACTGGATGGCATTGAGGCCCATACGGTCAAGGTTGCCGGCCTTGAGCTCCATGAACATGGTGGCCGTGTCCGGTTTCACCAGATAGACGAAGCCGTTGAGATAGGGGCGGCCCTCAAAATAGTTGGGGTTGTAGGCCAGGGCGATCTTTTCCCCGGCCCGCCACTCCTTGAAAATATAGGGGCCGGTGCCGATGGGGTTCCGTCCCAGGGGGGACTTGGTCAGGTCCTGGCCCTCCAGCCGGTGCCGGGGCAGGATGGCCAGGGCCCAGGAGCCCAGGGCGGGGGCGAAGGGCTGGGGATAGGTGACCCGGAAGGTGTGGTCGTCAGGCGCCTCAGCCTTTTTCACCTGGAGATAGTCCCCGGAATACGCGGTGGGGGTCTTGGGGTCCACCATCAACTGGTAGGTGAACAGGACGTCTTTGGCCGTAAAGGGGGCGCCGTCCTGCCACTTGACCCCATGGCGCAGATGAAAGGTGATGGTGAGCCCGTCGGGGGAAATTTCCCAAGACTCCGCCAACTGTCCGACGAGATTGAGGTCGCCGTCGTATTTCACCAGGCCATCATAGACCAGGCCGCTGATTTCCGCGGAGGCGGCGTCCACGGCCAGGGGAGGGAGTAACGTGCTGGCGTCGCCGATGGAGGCGTCGATGAACAGGTCGCCGTAGGCCGGGCCGGTGTCCGGGCCGCCATAGGTCTTCTCCTCCTCCTGGGCCTTGCAGCCAATGATGACCGCGGCCATGAGAGCCGCCAGTAGCAAGAGAAAAAACCACTTCCGTCCATCCAGCCCCTGGTTTGCCAAGCGGAATCTCATTCCTTGACCTCAAGTGGCACAGGCCTCTGGCCTGTGTGCCCAGGCTGGAAAGCCTGGGCCACCAAAATTTCATATATGCCCGTAGGGGCGGGTTTCAAACCCGCCCCTACATTGAGGACGACATACTTCATGGCCCCCAAGGCCGATTTTCTCTTGCCCCGGCCCCGCCTTTTAGATACATTTAATCAAGTTAATAAAGTCGGGACGTGGCTCAGCCTGGTAGAGCACAGCGTTCGGGACGCTGGGGTCGGAGGTTCAAATCCTCTCGTCCCGACCATTCTCCCGGGGCGGTAATCAGAAGAAATTACCTCCCGCCCTGCGTGAATCCAGCTTTTTCCCCCAGACGGAATCTTCACCCCCCTATATCCCGCTTCATCTGCTCAAACTCGTCTTTGCTGATCTCCCCTTTGGCGTAGCGTTTTTTCAGGATATCCAGGGCGGTTTCGCCCTCCGGGCTGCGGCCTGGTTCCCAGGGCTTTTTGGCGCCGCCGCGGCCGAAGATGAAGTAGAGGCACAGGCCGATCATGACGATCCAAAAGATGGGCATGAACATGGGAAAGATCCACCAGGTGTGCCATTGCCAAAAATAGTCGGGGGGCATAACGGCCTCCTGAGGCACAGGCTGGAAAGCCTGTGCCACCGGGTAATTTCAGTGGGCGACCCAGCGGGTCGCCCCTACTTATGGGATTGGGGGTGGGGGTGTGGGGGAGGGGGTAAGGGCTTTTGCCCTTAGCCCCCTTCCCCACAAAACCTTCCTCTCTCTTCTCCCCCGCCTCACCGCAGTCGCCAGCGAGGGCCGCCGGGGGTATCGGTGATCTCGATGCCCCGGGCGGCCAGTTCATCCCGGATCTGATCCGCGGCCTCCCAATCCCGGCGTTTGCGGGCCTCTTCCCGGGCCGTCAGCAGCAGTTCGATCCCCTCATCCCCGGCGGCCGCCGGCGGCGCCAGGTTCATCACGCCCAGGACTTCGTCCAGTTCCTGGAAGCGGGTCAGGACGGCGGTGGCGGCGGCGCGCCCCAGGCGCCCGTGGTCGATGTCGGTGTGGAATTCCCCCACCGCGGCGAACAGCGCCGACAGGACCCGGGAGATGTTGAGGTCGTCATCCAGGGCGGCGACGCACTCCTTTTTCAGCAAAAAAAGGCGCTCTTCGATGGCCGGGGTAACGGGGGCCTCTCCGGTTATGAGGGCCAGGCGCTCCAGGAAGTGGTCCAGGCGGGCCCGGGCCACGGCCGCGGCCTTGAGGTTGGTGTCGCTGAGGGCCAGGGGCTTGCGGTAGTGCGCGGCCAGGAGGAAGTGGCGCACTTCCTCGCCCCGGTAGCCCTGGGCCATCAGGTCCCGGACCGTGACCACGCCCGCCTCTTTCAAAGGGCGGCCGTCCTTGAGAACCTGCTCGCAGTGGAGCCAGGCGCGGGCCTTAGGTTTGCCCGTGGCCGCGGTGAAGAGGGCGTTTTCGTTTTCATCGTGGGGAAAGAGCGATTCCACGCTGCCCACGTGAAAATCCACGGTTTCTCCCGGGTGTTTCAGGGCGATGGCGGCGGACTCCAGGTGCCAGCTGGGCCGCACCTGGCCCCAGGGGGTGGTGTAGTAGAGGCCCTTTTTCAGTTCCGCCAGCTTGGCGCGTTTCAGCAGGGTGAAATCCCGGGGGTTTTCCTTGGCGTACTCGTCCAGGTCCACGGTTTTGCCCACCCGGATCTTGCTCAGGTCCACCCCGGAGAGACGCCCGTAGTCCTTGAAACGGGAGATGTCGAAATAGACGGAGCGCAATTTTTCATAGGCGTAGCCCTTCTCCAGGAGCTTCCGGGTGAGATCGACCATGTCGTCGATGTGCTCGGAGGCCAGGGGATAGAGGACGCCGCCCCGGATGCGCAGGGCTTTCATATCCTGGAAGAATTCCTGCCGGTAGCGCCCGGTGAATTCCTGCAAGTCCTGGCTGGCGGCGGCGGCCCCGGCCATGGCCCGGTCGTCCAGGTCGATGAGGCTCACCACCTGCCGGACCTTGAAGCCCCGGAAACTGAGGTATCGGTGCAGCAGGTCGGCCACCGCCAGGCGGCGGGCCACCCCCAGGGAGAGGTGGCCGTAGAGGGCCGGGCCGTCGGCAAAAATGGCGGCCTCGCCCGGGCGCCGGGGTTCGAAGGCCTCCTTGGCCCGGGCCAGGGTGTTGTAAAAGCGGAGGGTGGGGGCCTCCTTTTCGGTAAACAGGGGGGTGGAGAGGTAGCGTTCGCCGCTGTCGGGGGCGATGACCACGATGAGGCCGCTCTCCATCTCCCGGGCTTTGCGAATGGCCACGCCCACCGCGGCCCCGGAGCTCATCCCCAGGAACAGGCCTTCCTGGCGGGCCAGGCGCCGGGCGGTCTCATAGCCCTCTTCGTCTTCGATGTTGACGATCTCGTCGGCCTTGGTCTTATCGAAGATTCCCGGTTTATAAGACTCCTTCATGTTTTTCAGGCCCTGCAGGGCATGGCCCAGAAACGGCTCCACGCCCACGACGCGGATGTCGGGATTGAACCGCTTCATGCCCTCATAGAGGCCCATGAGGGTGCCGGTGGTGCCCATGGTGGCCACCACCATGGTGACCTTGCCTTCGGTCTGCTCCCAGATCTCCCGGCAGGTGGACTCATGGGACCGGGGATTGTCCGGGTTGTTGAACTGGTCCGCCAAAAAATATTTGTCCGGATTTTCCCGGGCCATCCGATAAACTTCTTCAATGGAGCCGTCGGTGCCCAGGTGGGCCGGGGTCAGAAAGAGTTCGGCGCCCATGCCCTTGAGGATGCGTTTCCGCTCCAGGCTGGCGGACTCGGGCATGGTCAGGAGCAGGCGGTAGCCCTTGACGGCGCACACCATGGCCAACCCGATGCCGGTATTGCCGCTGGTGGCTTCGATGATGGTCTTCTCCGGGGTGAGCTCGCCGGCAGCTTCCGCCGCCTCGATCATGGCCAGGGCCGGGCGATCTTTGACGGAACCGCCGGGGTTGAAGTACTCCAGTTTGACGTAAATCTCCACCTGGGGATGGGGGTTGAGACGGTTCAGGCGGACGATGGGGGTCTGCCCGACGAGCTCCAGTATGTTGTTGGCCTTGCGCAGCATAGCGGGATCTGAACTCCTCACGTTGGCGGTGACGCGCCGTTTTCGGCCTAGGCCTCCTTACCCGTGGCGACACACTCCCCGGGCTTCCCCATTTCTTCGGCCAGATAATTATTGATCAGGTTAATCAGGGCGAGGATGAAAAACCGGCGACCCTCGGGCGCGTCGTGCATCACTTCCATAAGGCGGTAAACCAAGGAGAGGACTACCAGCCCCGCCTGGGAAGGCGAAACATCCTCCTGGTTGAAGCGCTCCAGGATCTCATTCACCATGGGGCGGACGCTCTCCTCCAATTCTGCATCGGTGGCGAAGGCGGCGGTATCGATTTCGGTCATGGCCTGGTCCTTTTGGGTTTCCTAAGACTCTTTAATTATAAGAGAAAACCTACCATATTCCCTAACGCTTTGCAAACTCGGGGAACCGGGGGCGCACGGGTTTTCCCGGTCCCGGTCAGGTCACGGCCAGCGGGGCCTCGTCCCGGCCCGGCGCCGGTTCCAGGGGGTCCCCTGGCCGGACCATGGGCAAATCAGGCGCGCCAGGGGGGAGAAAAAACCTGACTACGCGATCCAGAAGTCACAACCATGTTTAAATATCATGCCAGGACGTTCACCAATCCTTACCCTCTCTCATAACAAAGTAATAAAGTTTAACAGAACAACATCCTTAAATCATTCAATTAATCGCGGTGATTCTTCCCGTGGTACGGTATTTGCTTTCATTAATCCCGATTGACGCACGAACGGTCGCGGCTTGGCTGGCGGTCACGGATGCGGAACCACTGGAATCCTCCCCCAGGTTGGCTGAGATCAAGGAGCACTCAAACGACTATTTTTTTGTCATTCTGCGCGCAGCGAAGAATCTCATTTTTAGAGCCGCCGAGATTCTTCACTCCGCGGCGCTCCGTTCAGAATGACATGAATCTTCGTAGTTTTTTGACTGCAACTTCGTACGAGACCCCCACATGGGCTGATGGTGAGGATTGGCAATGAAAGATAAAGCGAACACCCCCCAGGGCTTCATCGAGATGGAGGAGGCCCGGAGGTTGATGGACCAGGGTCATTACCAGGAGTCCCTGATTCTGGCGTTGGATGTGCTGTTACAAGAATTGGACAGCCTGCGGAGTTCTCTCCTGGCCTTGCAGACGGTGACCCTGGCGGAACTGCCGGCCTCACCCCTGCTGGCCCGGGAAGAGCAGCCCCACCCCGAACCTTGCTGGCTGCCGGCAGTCAAACCCCGGGTCTTGCATTGAGGCATAGGTTTGTCGTTCCCTGCCGGTCAAGCCTGGTGAAGCTCTGCCCGCGATTTTTAAAGCACCGTGAGCTTATGGCCACGGCGGGCACGGAGGCCCGCCCCACCGACTTTTCATAGTTTCGGGTGAGCCAAGGGGTCATAAATTACTGCTTGCGATTTTTGAAGAATGAATGCCGCTGGGCTCTTGAGCCTTCAGGGGACCTGCCCCCGGGCGATTGCTTCCCGCGCGGAGATTTGGTAAAATGTTGAGGCCTGACGTTCCTACCGGGGCGGAAGGCCTAATTTCTTTTCAGGAACGGTGCCATTGTCTCCTGATCTCGATAAACTCCGCATTCCGCGCCCGGAGGCAGGGCGCCCGCCGGCGGCCTCCTCCCGGACCCGCATTATCATAATTTTCCTGGGCCTGATTCTGCTGGGACTCGCCGGGCTCTACCTGTGGGGCCCCCTCCAGGCGGCGCCGGAGGTCACGAGCACGGTGGCGGCCCGCCTCTACCCGGCCCAGGCCTACACGGTCTTAAACGCCAGCGGCTACGTGGTGGCCCAGCGCAAGGCCGCGGTTTCCTCCAAGAGCACCGGCCGCCTGGTCTACCTGGGGGTGGAGGAAGGCAGCCGGGTCAAGAAGGGCCAGGTCCTGGCCTCCCTGGAGAATGAGGATTTGATTGCCTCCCGGGACCAGGCCATCGCCCAGGTGAAGCAGGCCGAAGCCGACCTGGGCGCCGCCCAGGCGGAGGTGGTGGACGCACGTCTCCAGTATCAGCGCTATAAAACCCTGGTGGCCCAGGACCTCGTTCCCAAGCAGGACTTCGATACCGCCGTAGCCCGCGACGCTAAAGCCCAGGCCGGAGTGGCCGCGGCCCAGGCCCGCATCAGGGTGGCCCAGGCCGGGCTGGCCAACACCCAGGCGGCCCTGGAATACACCTACATCCGCGGCCCCTTTGACGGGGTGGTGACCACTAAATATGCCGAGGTGGGGGAAGTGGTGGCCCCCTTCGGCGCCGCGGCCAATGCCCGGGCCGCCGTGGTGACCATGGCGGATCTTAACTCCCTGATGGTGGAAGTGGATGTGGCGGAATCCAACCTGGACAAGGTGCGCCTGGGACAGCCCGGTGAAATTTCCCTGGACGCCATTCCCGACCGGCGCTTTGCCGGCGAGGTCCACATGATTGTCCCCACCGCCGACCGGACCAAGGCCACCGTGCTCACCAAGGTGAAATTTCTGGATACGGACGGACGCATCCTGCCGGAAATGAGCGCCAAGGTGGCCTTTCTCTCCCAGCCCCTGGACCCGGAGGCGCGCCAGTCCCGCCTGATCATCCCCAAGCGCGCCCTCATCACCCGGGATGCCCGCACCTACAGTTTCCTGGTGACCGGCAACCGGGTGAAGCTGGTCCCTGTCACCCCGGGACTCACCATGAACGACCTGGTGGAGGTCAAAAGCGGCCTCAAGGAAGGGGACCGGGTGGTCCTGAACCCGCCCGCCTCCTTGAAGGACGGCTCCCGGGTGAAAGTCAAAGAGTCATGACGGGGAACCCGGCGCTCGCCCCGGCCCCGGTGGTGGAGATCGCCCACCTGAATAAATCCTATCGGCGGGGCAGCGTGGTGCTGCCGGTCCTCCAGGACATCAGCCTCAACATCCGGGCCGGGGAATTTTTAGCCCTCATGGGGCCTTCCGGCTCCGGGAAAACTACGTTGCTCAACCTCATTGCCGGGTTGGACCGCCCGGACTCCGGCCACCTCACGGTGCACGGCATCAATCTTTCGGCCCTCACCGAGTCCCAGTTGGCGGATTGGCGGGCCGCCAACGTGGGCTTCGTCTTCCAGTTTTATCATCTCATCCCGGTGCTTACGGCCTTTGAAAACGTGGAGCTGCCCCTGCTTCTCACCCGGTTGTCCCGGCGGGAGAGAAAGGAGCACGTGGACCTGGTCCTGGAACTGGTGAACCTCAGCGATCGCCAGAACCACTACCCGGGCCAGCTCTCCGGCGGCCAGCAGCAGCGGGTGGCCATTGCCCGGGCCCTGGTCACCGACCCCACCCTCATTGCCGCGGATGAACCAACCGGCGACCTGGACCGGCAATCCGCCGGGGAAATCATGGACCTGTTGACCCGGCTGAACCGCGAGTTCCAGAAAACCATCATCATCGTCACCCACGACCCGGAAGCCGCAGCCCACGCCAGCCGCATCCGCCGCCTCATCAAGGGGCAGTTGCTGAACGAACCTGAGACGCAAGGGGAATAAGCGGCAGCCGGCCGGGTGGGATTGAGGCGGGGGGGTTAAGGCATGGACATCACAAGCCCGATTCCCAAAAATGCCCGGGGCCGGTTTTATCACCTCGACTGCCTCCCCGGGGAACTGGCGCCCTATATCCTGACCTGCGGCGACCCCTTCCGGGCCCAGAAGATCGCCCGCCGGCTCACCCGGGTGGATATGCGGCGAAAAAACCGGGAGTTTCTCACCTATACCGGCATCTATCAGAACATTCCGGTCTCGGTCATGGCCACCGGCATCGGCGCCCCGGCCAGCGCCATCGCCATCGTGGAAGCGGCCAACTGCGTCACCCCGGTGACTTTTATCCGCCTGGGCACCTGCGGGGCGCTCCAAGGGGATATCGAGGTGGGAGACCTGGTCATCACCGAATCGGCCTGGCGGGATGAAAATACTACCCATGCTTACGCCCCGGCAGATTTCGTCCCCTATGCCGCGCCAGAGATCGTGGCGGCCCTGACCGAGGCGGCCGGGAACCTCAAAACGCCCTATCACCTGGGCCTCACCTGCACCACGGCGGATTTTTACGCCGGCCAGGGCCGGGCGGCGCCGGGGTTTCCCGCCATAACCCCCCACAAGGCGGCCCGCCTCAGCCAGGCCGGGGTCCTCAACCTGGAGATGGAGATGTCCGCCTACCTGGCCCTGGCCGCGGTCTCCACCTATCAGATCAGGGCCGGGGGCGTGTGCCTGGTCGTCAATAACCGGGTGACCAGCCAGGGGCTCCCTGCGGCTTCCGCCCAACGCCGGGCCGAGCGGCGTCTCATCGACGTGGGTTTGCGGGCCCTCACCCTCTTGGCGGCAAGTGATCAACGGCAGCAAAATGGTGCGGCATAATACCAATCTGCGCTCAAAAAGGTAATTTCCCTTCGTAGCGTCTTACGCACCAAGAATGGCGCGTGAGACGCGCCCTACGCTACAATATACTTGGACACAGGCTGGAAGCCTGTGCCACCAAGGGCTGCGGGCACGGAGGCCCGCCCCACCAGCCTTTTCAGGTTTTACGGGTGGACCGCAGGCCCATGAAGAACTGAAATCCCGGCATAATCGGGAGGAGGTGCTCCGGCTCAAGGGCTTGGCCGGCCTAACTCCCCGGGACTTCCTCTGGGGCGGGGGGGTACAGACGGCCGTGGTGCTCCACCCGGTTGATGATGAATTCCTGCCACTCTTGCCAGTGGGCGATGGGGTTCATGCGGGTTTTTTCCAGGGGGACCTCGGCCCGGGCGCTGGCGGCGTGGCCCCCGGCGGAGCCCAGCTTGCCGAAAGCCTGCAAGGCCAGGCGGCCGGCATTCTTGCGCAGGGCGTCGTTCCTGAAGATGACAATGAGCTTGTCCTCGTAAATCCCCCCCACGATGGTCCAGGAGACCTCCCCGGCCCGGAGGAAAAAGTCCGCCAGGATCACCAGGATGTCCGGGGTTTTCACCGGCCCCAGAAAGGCATAGAGACGGTTGTGGCGGACGCGGAAGCGGTTCAGGGCCTGCTGGAAGTACCCCAGCATGGGAATATTGAATTCGGCGAACTCCAGGCGGCGCACCAGGGGTCTCCGGGTGAAGCCGAACAGGTAGTGAAAGGCTCGCACATCGGCTTCGATGGCGGGCCGCTCAAAATTGGACGTGTCGGTCTTGATGCCGTAATACAGCGCCGAGGCCAGCTTCAGGGAGGGTTTGATCCGGGCCTCCCGCAGGTACTCGGTCATGATGGTGGCGGTAGCGCCGTATTCCGGGCGGATATCCACCAGCCGGGCTTTGGTTCCGGGAACCCGAGGGTGATGGTCGATGATCACGTCGTAGTGATACGGCCCCAATAATTCATGGTGCGACGGTTGGCTGTCCACCAGGGCCTTGCGGTTGTATTCCTCGGGCTTGAGCCCCTGGAGGGGGGAGAGGGCAATGCTCAGCAGCTGCACCATCCGTTGGTTCTGGGGGCGGGTGATGGGCCGGATGGCGGCTATGACGCAAGAGGTCAGGCGATGCCACAGGAGGCGCTTAAGGGCCAGGGCGCTGGCAATGGCGTCCGGGTCGGGATCAATCAGAATCAGCAGCCGGTCTTCATGGCTGAAAAGCTGGTAGAGTCGTTGCACGACGTTGCGCATGTGGATAATCCCCCCAGATTATTCTACCTAAGAAGTTATCAGGGAGCAAATGGGCAGCAGGTTTTTTCAGATAATACCCGAGCTATCACAAGGTTCGGGGCCGCGGCGGCGCTTGGCGGTCCCGGACTGCCAATTCTGGCGAATGTGGCACTTTTTCTTTGCCATGCCAGGGCCTTAAATTATAAATTAACAGGGTGCGTCGCAAAGACGGGGAGCGGACCGGGTTTTCAGGAAAGCAACCCTTAAGTGGCGCGATTTATCGCGGCGTTGGACGCCGCAGTCGGCGCCCTGCATTTTGGTAAGCAGACAAATAAATTTGAGAAAATCAGGGTTAGGGGAGCGTCTGGGGGGGCGGGCGCCTGAACTGCCCCGGACTGGAGGCATAATGGATCGAACCCAGGAGGTGGTGGACCGCATTCTGGCCGGTGACGTGCGCATTGCGGCGCGCCTCATGCGGGAGTTGGACGACGGCAGGCCCGAGGTCCGGGAGATCCTCAAAGAGCTTTACCGGCACAGCGGCCGGGCTCATATCATCGGCATCACCGGGGCGCCCGGGGTGGGGAAGAGCACCCTCACCGACCGCATCATCCAGTATCTGCGCCAGGAGGGGAAAACCGTGGGCGTGGTGGCGGTTGACCCCACCAGCCCCTTTTCCGGCGGCGCCATCCTGGGGGACCGCATCCGGATGCAGCGTCACGCCCTGGATGAGGGCGTCTTTATCCGGTCCCTGGCCACCCGGGGGCATTTCGGCGGCCTTACCGCGTCGGCCCGGGCGGTGATCACGGTGTTGGACGCCATGGGCAAGGACTATGTCCTGGTGGAGACCGTGGGGGTGGGACAGGACGAAGTGGAGATCGCCGCCACCGCCTATACCACCCTGGTAGTGACGGTTCCCGGCATGGGGGACGACATCCAGGCCATCAAGGCCGGCATCCTGGAGGTGGCTGATATCCTGGTGATCAACAAAGCCGACCGGGAGGGGGCCTCCCGCACTTACCAGGAATTGATCCAGATGCTGGAGTTGCAAGGCCACCGGAAGGCCATTGCCTGGAAGCCGCCGGTGCTGCTGGCCCAGGCCAAGGATAATGAGGGCATTGAGGCGTTGATGGCCGCAGTGCGGGACCACCAGGAGTTCCTGGCCCAGGATGGGGGCAAGGCCCTGCAACTGGCCCGTGCCTCTCGGGTCCGCCAGGAGTTTCTGGAACTCCTGCGGGAGGGGGTTTCCCGGCGCCTGGTTAAGCAGCTGGAGAGCGATGGCCGCCTGGACCGGGTCCTCACGGATATCCTGGCTAAGCAGACCGACCCTTACTCGGCCAGCCAAGCCCTGGTCCTTGAGATGCTGGGCCCCGTGAAGCCCATGGCTTAACTTTCTTTCCCGGGTTTGAGCCTCGGAGAAGACCTCCACGTCAACCCAGAGATCCCGGCGGAGCGGTAAGTAGCCAGGAACTCTGGTTTGAAATCAATGCCGTATGGATAAGCGAATAAAATGGACTAACTCTTACCCTTAAAACGGATGTTCCATTTTAAGGTGATTAAAAATATCCTATAACCTGTTGAAATACAAATATATACTATTTCATTGACAGTTTTTTCTGGTGGCTGCA
>Ga0194126_10003272_pt1 | contig 25837 bp, 26 predicted proteins | sample TA2KigC150mmetaG_FD_148641 | JGI IMG/M metagenome (GOLD analysis project Ga0194126, IMG submission 148641) | Freshwater microbial communities from Lake Tanganyika, Tanzania - TA2015035 Kigoma Deep Cast 150m | ecosystem: Environmental > Aquatic > Freshwater > Lake | place: Tanzania: Lake... | reverse complement strand
AAACCCATGCAGCCACCAGAAAAAAACTGTCAATGAAATAGTATATATTTGTATTTCAACAGGTTATAGGATATTTTTAATCACCTTAAAATGGAACATCCGATATAAGGACAAAACTGAAAATCCGCGTGTCCCCAGTTCGATTCTGGGCCCCGCCACCAATAATTGATGGATTCGTAAAAAGTCAGAAAAGGCTCTATTTATGGAATTCGCTTTCAATAAAATCAATGAGTTACAACCCGGTTTTTTGAAAATTCTTACTTTTTACGGAACCATCATAATTTCAAAGGGTTAGCTCAAGTTGGCTGTCCTTTTTTTATGCTTTAGTCAACGTTATGGTCAACACTTTGCAAATCCAGTTGACTATCTAACCACTCAGTATATTTTGCCATGGCGCGGTGCAGATCATCCTCTGACTCACACGCAATTCCCTGGCCCGATGCCAGCCTGCGCCATCACGCAGCAGTAAACAGAAGTCTCCGGCAAAGGCTTGCTCTGTGGGCGCCAGAAAAATAGACATGGCTTCATCATCGACCCAGGGCATGATGAGCGAGGTAAGACGTCCGTCCAAAGGACTTACGGCGGTCATGACATAGACGTATTCCCGGGTCACTTGATGCCCGCTGCCGGCCGACAGGGCAGAGGCGCCCAACATCGCCTGAGATCACCGAGACGTCCGAAGCGACCCTCATCCTGGAACAAGAGGCGTATCGGGATGTTTGACGGAGTCGCCGCTACTTCTTGGCCGATGGGGTCCGGCAGTTTTTTTAAAATTCTTCTTGTACTTCGCGTTTAGCCTTGATATGACGCGGGCGGGGACCCAATTTGCGGCATTGGTGCCGCCGTAAGAGGGCATAAACATACCACAGGGAAACCTCATGACCCACTGCCCGATTAACTTCGGGGAGCAGTTGTTTGGCGGTAAGCCGCTGCCCGCCGGCGGCACGATTTTCAAGGGATTGGAGTAATGTCGCTTCTGCTTCCCAAGAGAGCAAGGACCACCGGCGCCCACCTCGTCCCTTGCGGCCAAGGCCCGCAGGGCCATGCGAATTATATTGTCCCAGCCACAGCCAAACGGCTTGTTTTGAGACCCCCAGCATATTGGCAACTTCCTGGGCATAGAAGGGTCCGAGGTAGGTTAACCAGACCGCCAGCCTTTTCTGATATGCCGCAACGGTGGGCGCTTCTTTTAGCCAGGTCAACATCTCCTCGGGTGTCTGCCATGGTTGGATCTGGGCAGGTTTGCGCATCTCTTCAGCCTCTGCCTGAATATATCATTACTCTATGTTTGATGTCAAATTAGTACAAGGGGATCGGAGCAGTGAAGATCTGGCTTTCTGTCACGGCGGGTGCGGCCCTCACCCGGGGGCTATTTTTCTTTAAGTTAGTCCGCGGTTCAGCCGATATACCTGCATATCTGCAGAGCATCGTGGCTTAGCGCCGGGTTGGCCGGGTTGCCGTTAAGTTCTCGGGGTTCTGAACTGAGCCGGGGGTAACCAAAAATCACCCGCTCTGCGGATGTGAGAGGGGTTGCCATGGAAAATCGGCGTCATCCGCGACTTCACCTTCGCTTGCCCATCCGGTTTATCGTGGAGCAGCCGGAAACGCGAGATTCTCAAACCGGTGAGGGGATGTTGAAAGATATCAGCTATGGGGGGATTCTCTTCCAGGTTGAACCGCCTCTGCCCGTGCAACCGGGCCACATCCGGGAGTTTTCTTTTTTCCTGACTCCTGACAACAACAAGCAGTGCGACCCGACGCATTTACAAGCCCAGGGATTGGTTCTGCGCATCGAACCCCCGGACCCTAATTCTTCGGCCTACGGGGTGGCGGTCCAGTTTCTTTCGGCGCTAAAAAAGAAGGATGTGACCATAAAAATGACCATATCTTCCCGGCGCCGGGTGGGCACCATCCCTAAACTAAGTGAGGATGATCGATGACGGGCCCGGGAGGATTCTGACCTACCGCTAACGCCAGCAGACCCGAGAGCCGAGGTTTCGCCGGGCCGGGTGGATCGGCGGGCTGAATAATCCAACCCTGAGAACTGGTGGGGCGGGCCTCCGTGCCCCTGCCAACCGGGTCAAGTGGTGCGTAAGACGCACCCTTGAAAACTTTTCAAGGCAGTTCCTCATGGGCCTGTGGCCAACTCGTAAATTATGAAAAGTTCATGACGGGCATACTCCTGACTTTGAACTTTGAACTTTGAACCTGGAACTTTTCGGAACAGGCAGGAGCGCACGCAGGAGTTTGGGTTACGGTGGTCACCGGACGGCGGTCGGGCGTTGCGGTTAAACCCGGTCAATTATTTTTGCAGATATATGACCACCAGGCCCGCCAGGATGAGGCCGCAGGCCACGTAATCGCCATAGGCCAGGAACCTGGCCAGGCCCCGGGCGGCGGGCGGCTTGCTCTGCTTCACCCGCCGGCGCCCCAGGTTGTTCAACAGCAGCACCCCCATGCCCGCCAACGCCAGAATTTCTCCCGAGTTGATCGCCACCGCCACACCCCCCCCCCGGCCCCCTGAGGCCCCTGATTTGATCGCTTTTGCTATAGTAACACAATGCCCCCAGGTCGCCAAGGAGGGACCGGCGCCCCCGGCCTTTCGGCCTCAGGGTTTGCGGGGCAGCAGGTTGGCCAGCAGGTTCGCGGCCGCCACCACGGCGGCCAGGGCAAAGGCCTTTTGGAAGGCGGCCAGGTCCTGACTGACCCCAGAGGTGGGCGAGACCTGGTTGCCGCTGAGCCAGGCAAAAGCCGAGACAATCAGGGTGATGCCCGCCAACGACCCCAGGTTTTTCAGGACGGCGTTGGTGCTGGCCGCCAGCCCGATCAAGGCAGGCTTCACCCCCCCCAGAATTTCATTGAGATTGGGAGCCTGGAAGAGACCGAACCCCAGGCCGATAACGCTGAACCTGGCCGCCAGGCTCAGGGTGGAGGTGTCCAGGCCGGTAAAGATGAGCGAAATCAACCCCGCCAGGATCAACCCGGCTCCGGCCCTCAGAATCAGCAGGTTCCCCAGCAGGTCCGCCAGGTAGCCGCCGAAGGGGGCCACCAAAGCGTTGCTGGCGCTCAGGGCCGCCAACATGAACCCGGTTTGCCCCGGGGTGTAGTGATAAATCTGCTCCAGGAAAAAGGGCAGCAGAAAGAAGACGCCCATCACCGGCGCAAAGGTCAGCACCACCGCCAGGGACCCGGCCACAAAGGGCCAGCGGCGCCAGAGCTCCCGGTGGAGCAGGGGGTCAGGGCGCCGACGCTCCCTAAAATGCAGGGCCAGGCCCAAGAGCGCGGCCAGCCCCAAGGCTCCCAGGGTTTCGGCGCTTAACCCCGATGTCTGGATCCAGGTCAACCCCAGCAAGAACAACCCGAGGGTCCCGGCCAGGATCAAAGCTTCCACCAGGTCAAAAGACTGCCAGCTCCAGGCCTTCTGGGCCTTGATGGGCAAAAGGACCCGGCCGCCCACCCAGAAAACCCCGGCGCAGATGGGCAGGTTGATGAAGAAGATAAACGGCCAGCCCAGATAGGTGGTGATGATTCCTCCCAGGGGGGCCCCCACGCTGATGCCGGTGGCAAAGGCGGTGGAAAACAGGCCCAGGGCCAGGCCCCGTTCCCCTTCGCCGTAGGCCAGGGCAATGAGTTTAGGGGCCATCCCCAGCATCAACGACGCCCCAATCCCCTGGAGGGCCCGGGCGGCCACCATCCAGGCCAGGCCCGGGCTCAACCCGCACAGGGCCGAGGCCCCGGTAAATATCAGCAACCCCAGGAGGAAGAGCTTGCCCGGCGCCAGGAGGTCGCCCAACCGGCCGCTGGTCAAGAGGAGCGAGACGTTCATCAGGAGGTAGATCAGCATGACCCAGGAGATCTGTACCATGGAACACCGGAAGTCCCGGGCGATCTGCGGCAGGGCGATATTGACGATGCTGGTGTCCAGGGTCGCCATAAAGGCCCCCAGGCAGACGGTCAGCAGGATGACGCGCCGGTTCAGGGGCTGAGGTTCCGGAGTCGGGGCCGCGGCAGGCATGGTCTCTTATCTTAACGTGAAGCCGCGTCGAAGGGGGAGAGGATTTTTCGGTGCAGGATGGCTGGGAGGATAAAAACAAAACTGGCGGAGAGAGAGGGATTCGAACCCTCGGTGGAAGTTTCCCCCCACACTCGCTTAGCAGGCGAGCACCTTTGGCCTCTCGGTCATCTCTCCGGTTGGGCTTTTCTGTGCGTTACGGCCGGTTCAGGGCCATGTCAAGCGAATCTACTTTGATCTATCTCCTGATGGGGTGAGCAGATGGCGGAGGGAGCGAATTCTAGTTTCTTAACCTCAACCTGAATATAGTCTTTGGGGCTAAAGGTCTTCTCGTCCACCTTGGACCGCATAACGGTAAGGAAGCGGTTGGCTGCCTCATAAGAGGTAAAGATATTGCCGTCCTTATCCCGGTGGACTCGAATCCGGTCACCCTTCCACCAAAAATCGATAGAGTAGGTTTCCGGTCTGGCCTTACACTTAGGGCAGCAACCCCCTTGGAAGTCTCCTGAAGCGGCTGGCAGCATTTCTCCCTGGTCCGTATTGCACCATTTATGCACAAATTATAAGTGGGAGTCTGCCGGCTTGTCAATGGACTCGCCTTGATAATACCGATCTAAATCGTGATTTTGGTGATTCCTGGTTCATTGCCCCTGGCCCTTATCATACCGTTTTCTGTTTTCCGTTTTCGGTTTTCTGTTAAAATCAATGTGAATTGTCAATAAGTTACAGATTAAGTTTGTTGCATTTGAAACGGAAAGCGGTATCAGTGGTCAGGCGCTTTCAGAATTGTTTCCACCTCAGAAGCACTACCGCGGGCCCCATGAGCCTATAGTGACCAAGGAACTTTTTGATCGGGTTCAGAAAGTGTTAGTCGAAAAGGGGCGCCGGCGGACACGACAGCAAAAGCATCAGTGGGCTTTCCAAGGCTTGGTTTCCTGTGGTCACTGTGGCTGCGCTCTTACCGGATGCTCCCGGATGAGGAGGCCGAAAAGGAAGGAATCAGGGTTATTGACGAATCAGGTGAAGACTATCTTTATCCCCAGGCCTATACTTAAGATGGAGAGGTTGTCCGTTCAAGGTTTGACCAGGGCAATTTATTACCTGGTCCCACCGGGAGCTCGGAGGATGAGATAGCGGCCTTTTACGGAAAATATGAAAAAAATGAAAAAAGCCCCTAACCTCTTCCCCCGATATCCGGTTGATCAGATTCAGGCCTTGTCGGGCACCACCACCACAGTGACCGTGGTCTGGACTTCCGGGGCCAGGCGGATGGTAACCTCGTAGGCGCCCAGCTTCTTGATGGGTTCCGGCAGTTCCAGCTGCTTTTTATCCACGACGAAGCCCTGGGTTTCGAGAGCCTCGGCGATCATGGCGGCGGTGACGGAACCGTAGAGGCGCTCATCTTCCGCCACCCGCTGGGCGATGGTGACGCTCGCGCCTTCCAGGTGGGCCACCTGGGCCTGGGCTTTTTCCCGTTCAGTGGCCTGCGTCAGGAGGTACTTGCCCTTGGCCAGTTCCACCTTGGCCAGGTTGCCCGGGGTGGCTTCCATGGCCTTTCCCTGGGGGATCAGGTAATTGCGGGCGTAGCCCCGGGCCACGTCCACTACGGCGCCCATGGCGCCCAAAGGGGTAATCTCCTCAGTCAAGATGACTTTCACCGCAAACTCCTCCTCAGGCATCCTTGGGCCGATGCAACCGGCGAAAATCCAGCCACAGGTCCATCAACCCCAAGGTGATAATCAAGAAAAAAAACGGGTTCAGAAACAGCAAGGGGTAGCCGATCATCCGCAGCAGGCGCGGCAGCCCCAGGCGGTTAAACCAGGTGGCCACCACCGCCACTCCCTGGCAAAAATAGAGGACCGCCACCACCATGAGCAGGTTCAGCCCGAAGAACCGCGCCCCGGCCACCGGCACCAGTAGGAGAAAGCCGGCCCCCAGCAACACAAAAATCAGCCACTCCGGAGCCGTCCAGTGATACAGCGGCGGATCGGCTGCGCCCCATCCCAGGAGAAAGATCAACTGCCGGGACAAGACGACGTTCAGCCAGGCCACCAGGGCCAGGTTGGTGACCAGCAACCCCGGCAGGAGACGCTGTAACACGGCTTCGACCTGAGCCGGGGCCACGCCCGGGACCAGGGGGCCGGGGGCGCCGCCGGCGGCGTCCCCCAGGACCTTGCGGACGGTGTCCATAACCTCGACGCTCTTTTGAGCCAGCAGGTCCTGGGGAGAAATTCCCATAAAAACCGCCTGCCCGAGAAAGACCAGCAACGCGCCCACGGTCAAGGCCGCCACCGTCACCATGATCGCCTGAGGCGCGGTTACTCCCCGGCACTGCAGGCTGGCCAACATCACCCCCATGAGCAGCAGATTGAGAACCCCCAGGTTTTGCCAGATGGTTTCCAGAACGGGGTGCAAGAAGAAGATGACGGCGGTGCCGGCCAGGGCCACCGCCAGAGCCGCCAACTCCCCGGAGCGCCAACCGATTACCAGCACCGGCAAGGGCGCCAGAACGCCGACCAGGAGGTAGGCTAGGGGATTAACCTGGGCCCCCAGGAACCCGATGAGGAGGGCGCCCAGGCAGAGGAACCAGATGACGAGACCCCGGCCCACGGATTACCCCTCACCCCTGCCTTCACGTAACGGGCACTTGCGGGGTATAAGAAATCAAGGCCAGCAGCCGGGCCTGCTTGATGGCTCTGGTGACCCGCCGCTGATGGCGGGCGCAGTTCCCCGAGATGCGGCGGGGAATGATCTTGCCCCGCTCCGTGACAAATTGTCTCAGGGTATTGACATCTTTGTAATCGATGGGCAGATGGGCGTCCACGCAAAACCGGCAGACCTTGCGGCGGACGTAAAATTGCTTCCGTTTGCGGCGAGGCATTACAGGCACGGATTATTCCTCCTTTGCAGGGGCGGCGGGTTCGTCTGGGGCGGCAGCTTCCGCGGGGGCGGCGACTTCCACCGGGGCCGCGGCTTCAGGCTCCGCCGGCGGCGCGGCCGCCTTGGCCTTGGCTGCGATCTCTGCCTGCAGGGCCTCCAGATTCACCTTGTCCGATTTCTTGGTGGTGATGAAGCGGATGATGCGGTCGTCAATCCGGTAGTTGCGTTCCAACTCCTTAACCGTCTCGGACGTCCCGGCAAAATCGGCTAACACGTAGTAGCCCCGGATGGTGCCTTGGATTTTGTAGGCCAGCTTGCGGCGGCCCCACTCATCCAGCCCCACCAGGGTTCCACCTTGGGAGGAGATAATCTTGGAAAACTTGTCGATGGCGGATTTCACTTCTTCATCGGGGAGGTCGCCATTCACCACCCAGAGCGATTCATAGCGGCGCATTCTTCCTCCTTATGGTCGAATGGCCCTGGTGCTTTAAGGCCCAGAGCAAGGAAGGGTAAAAAATAACTATTTATCAGAAACTAATGGGCTTGTCAATGGGGACGGGGGAGAAACCCGGGAAATTCTCCGCCGCCCGGCAAAATCTCCCAGGCTCCTCCGAGTGCGAGGCCTTACTGCACGCTAAAAGACGCGTCCCGCTGCGAGGTCCCGTAGTTGCTCATCAACCGGGTGACGACGGTATAGACGCCGGGGGTGGCGTTGCCGGGCAGGGAATACGTCACGGTGTCATTGTAGCTGCCGTTGGCATTGGACACCGTGGTCTGGTAAGGCGACCCCACCAGGCTGCCTTGATACCGGATCTCCCGCACCAGGGTGGCGGATACCGGCACATTTTCCGGGGTCAGGATGGTGTAATCAACCCCCAGCATAATCTGCTGCCCCGGTCTGGCCATGCCGGGAGAGGCCGTGGCGCGGTCCACGCTCACCACGTTGCCCTGGCCCTGGTAGTTATACGCCTGGGCCGCGGCCTGGGACGAGCGGATCTCGCTGTTGCGGTGGGAGGCATAAAGCGCCCCGCCCACCAGGCCCAGGGTCCCGCCCGCGGCCGCGCCGATCCAGGCGCCGGTGGCGGCGTTACCGCTGGCCGCGCCGATGATGGCGCCGAGGGCGGCGCCGGTGGCCGCCCCGCCCAAGGCGCCGGCCCCGGCGGACCGGGCTGGATCATAGTAGCCGCTATCAGTGACACAGCCTGCCAGAGACACGGCAAAGAAAACCACGCATGCAATCGCCAACCATTTCCGAGTCATCTTGTCCCCCTTCTCCCGCAGTGCGGTTCAAGCCAGAATGCCAACGCCCTTTGCCAGGGAATGTCGATCAGGATCGCCGGTTTTTCAAGATATAGCGTTTGCCATAAATTCATTCAACTTGGTGATTTTTAAATCCCCCTAAATCCCCCTTTTCCAAAGGGGGACTTTTAAAGCAATTTCTTGTAGTTCCCCCCCTTTGACAAAGGAGGGTTAGGGGAGATTTCGGTTTTTTGAGCATGCGCCATAACGGAAAAAACCTTTGGCGTTTACTATACATTAATAATCACTTATACCCCAACATGCAACCCCCGGGAGCCAACTCTTCCGCCGGCCGCAAGCGGCCGCAGACCCCGGACGCCTCAGACCTCCCGGCCCACAGACATCCGCACCTGGTCCAGGATGCCGTTGACGAAGCCCCCGGAGGCCTCGCTGCCGTAGCGCTTGGCCATCTCCACCGCCTCGTTGATCACTACCTTAACCGGAATGTGGGGCTGGTACATCAGTTCATAGATGGCCAACCGGAGCAGGTTGCGATCCACGATGGTCATGCGCTCCAGGCGCCAATGCTCCGAGTAGCGCACGATAAAGGCATCCAACTCCTCCAGGTGGGAGGCTACTCCCTCCACCAAGTCCTGGAGATAGGCGGGAGGGACGCCTTCTGCCTGGAAATGGTGCCAGAACCGCTCCAGGGCCTCGGGCCGGGGCAACCCGGCAAACTCGCCCTGATAGAGAAATTGCAGGGCCCAATCCCGGCAGCGGCTGCGGGAATACCCCCCCAAGCAGTCAGGCTCCCATCTCTTTCAGGAGGTTGGCCATTTCGATGGCGGCTTCGGCCGCGGCAAAGCCTTTGTTGCCCGCCTTGCTGCCGGCCCGTTCGATGGCTTGCTCCAGGGTTTCCGTGGTGAGGATGCCGAAGGCGATGGGCACCCCGCTCTCCAGGGACGCCTGGGCGACCCCCTTGCTCACCTCTGCGGCCACGTAATCGAAATGAGGCGTAGACCCCCGGATCACTGCGCCCAGGCAGATGATGCCGTCGTAGGCCCCCGCCTGGGCCAGGCGCTTGGCCGCCAGGGGAATCTCCCAGGCCCCCGGCACCCGCACCACCACCAGGTGCTCCTCCGCCGCGCCCTGGCGCCGCAAACAGTCCAGGGCGCCCTCCAGCAGGCGCTCGGTGATAAAGGAATTGAACCGGCTCACTACCAGGGCGAATTTCAGACCGGCGGCGATGAGCTTGCCTTCTATCGTACGCATCTGCCCTCCTTCTGGTAACGTGATAGGGCCATGTGGGGGCCTATGGAAAAATTTTTGGGGCGAAAAGGGGAAAAGGCGAAAAGTATAAAAAAAGCCTTCAATCTCAATCCTTTTCTCCCCAAATCCTCTAATCCGCAGAAGCGAATCTCAACAAGACTCTGCGGCGAACCAAGCCACATCTTGCTTTTCCTTTTCGCCTTTTCCCCTCTTCGCCCTTTTTTTATACCATTTTCAGCATGTGCCCCATCTTCTGGCACTTGGTCTTGAGGTAGTTGCGATTCTCCCGGTTAGGGGGAATCTCCAGGGCCACCCGCTCCACCATGTTGAGGCCGTAGCCTTCCAGCCCGATAATCTTCTTGGGATTGTTGGTCATGAGACGCATCTTCCTGACTCCCAGGTCCCGGAGGATCTGGGCCCCGATGCCGTAGTCCCGCAGGTCCACCTTGAAACCCAGGGCCTCGTTGGCCTCCACGGTGTCGGCGCCCTGGTCCTGGAGCTCATAGGCCCGGAGCTTGTTGACCAGGCCGATGCCCCGGCCCTCCTGGTGCATGTACAGAATGACGCCCCGGCCTTCGCATTCCACCATCTGCATGGCGGCCTCCAGCTGGTCGCCGCAGTCGCACCGGAGGGAGTGAAAGACGTCGCCGGTGACGCATTCGGAGTGGACCCGCACCAGTATGGGTTCATCGGGGTTGATCTCCCCCTTCACCAGGGCGACATGTTGGTTGTCATCCACATCATTGTCATAGGCGATGCCGGTGAATTCCCCAAAATAGGTGGGCAGTTTGACGGTGGCCCGGCGGTGGACAAAGGACTCGTGCCGCAACCGATGTTCCACCAGGTCGGCGATGGTGGCGATCTTGATATTATGCTCCGCCGCGAATTTTTCCAGGTCCGGCATCCGGGCCATGGCGCCGTCGTCCTTCATGACCTCGCAGATAACCGCCGCGCCTTTCAGGCCGGCCAGGCGGGCCAGGTCCGTGGAGCCCTCGGTCTGCCCGGTGCGCACCAGCACCCCGCCTTTGCGGGCCCGGATGGGAAAGACGTGCCCCGGGCTCACCAGGTCATCCGGCTGGGCGTGGTCCGCCACCGCGGTGAGGATGGTGGTGGCCCGGTCCGCGGCGGAAATCCCGGTGGTGACCCCGCGCCGGGCCTCAACGGACACCGTGAACGCGGTCTTGAAGCCCGATTGGTTGTCCCTGACCATCTGCGGCAACTGCAGGCGCTCCACGATCTCCGGCGACAGGGCCAGGCAGATGAGCCCCCGCCCGAAGCGGGCCATAAAATTGACGGCCTCGGGCGTGACCATCGAAGCCGCCATGGTGAGATCGCCTTCGTTTTCCCGGTCCTCGTCGTCCACCAGAATGATCATCTTACCCTGGCGGATGTCTTGTATGGCTGCTTCAATGGGTGAAACCGACATGTTTGAGTTCCTGTTTTTGGTTTTTGGTTTTTAGTTTTTAGTTTTTAGTTCTAAAAATCCTTAATCTGGGTGCTTAGTCTTTCGTTCACTGCTTATCGCCCTGAGGAAAAGGGCCAATCCGGCAATTTGATTGAAAAAGCTGATTACTAAGACCAAAAACTAAAAACCAAAAACTAAAAACTCACAAAAAGCCGTGCCGGGCCAGCAGTTCCGGGGTGACCCCCTCCCCGGCCGGCGCGTCCCGACCCAGCAGCCGGGCCACGTACTTGCCGATAATATCCGTCTCCAGGTTGACCCGGTCGCCCACCTTCAGGCTCGCCAGGGTGGTCTCCCGGGCGGTGTGCGGGATGACGTTCACGGTAAAGGTATTGCCCGGACAGGTGTTTACGGTCAGGGAGACCCCGTCCACCGCGATGGAGCCCTTCTCGATGACGAAGCGGCTCAGGGCGGCGGGCAGCTCGAATTTCATCTGGGTATGGGCCGGGCCGGGCTTGACCTCCCGCACCACCCCGACGCCGTCCACGTGGCCGGTGACCAGGTGGCCGCCCAGGCGGTCCCCCAGTCTGACGGCCCTTTCCAAGTTTACCCGGTCCCCCGCCTTTTTCAAGGGAAAAGTCGTGCCGGCCAGGGTCTCCGGCGACACCTCGAAGTCGGCCCGGGGCGGGTTGAGGGCCACCACCGTAAGGCAGGCCCCGGCCACGGCCACCGACTCCCCCAGAGTGAGATCCCCGGCAGGAAACGAGGTCTTGACCGTGAGCCTCAACCCCTCGGCCACGGGGGCGAGGCCCACAAGCTCGCCTATGCCTTCCACCAGCCCGGTGAACATGGTGCGCTTAACCCTTTTAGCAGTGAATTATGATGGTTTCGTAAAAAGTCCAAAACTCCCCTCCCCCTTGATGGGGGAGAGTTAGGGTGGGGGTGAAATAATTAGCATCTTCGGCCAGTTATCTTCCCCCTCCCCTTAATCCCCTCCCACCAGAGGAGGGGAAAAAGACTTTTTACGAGGTCATTGATTATAGCATTTACCAAAAGTTTTTTCCGATATTAATACCGTGTTCGTTTTGTAGGGGCGGGTTTGAAACCCGCCCCTACGAGAGATATCAATAGGTTATCTGGATGGTTTGTTTCATTTCAAAGGGAACACAGTATAAGACACTCTAATCCCCCCTACCCCCCTTTAGAAAAGGGGGGAGCTATAAGGACGCTCTATTAAGTCCCCTTTATCTTAAAAGGGGGATTTAGGGGCAATGGTGTTCACTTAGCACCCGAGCTTTCAAAAAATCCGGGAACGCATTTATCAACGACAGGGAGAAAGTGATTAATTCCCCCTCACCCTAACCCTCTCCCCCCGGCGGGGGGAGAGGGCTGGGGTGAGGGGGGGCATCCTCGCCCCAGCAACCCATCGAAATAGCCAAACCTTAAGTGAACCGTATTGGATTTAGGGGGATTTAGGCATCAGGACGCGGAAAGAATTTGTGGCAACCGCTATATCTTAAAATTTTACCCTAATCCGCCGCATAAGCCAACGTCTTTCCCCCACTAAAAAAAGCGGCGCCCCTCAAGGGGCGCCGCCGGTTCTGCGGCTGCGGCCGGTGCCCGGCCGCCCTCGGTTCTCTTACGCCTTTTTTCCCCGCCGCCGCCAGCCCACCAGGCCCAGCCCCAGCAGGCCGGAGCCCAGCAGCAAAGCCGATGGCGGGATGGGGACCATCCTGTTGTCTACCCCGGAGCTGTAATTGAAAGAAACGTTGCTGAAATCCAGGCTTACGACATCAGTGGGGATTCCGAAAATGAAAGTGATGTACCCTGAAACATATGGGTCTGTTCGAGGGAATTGGCCACGGTCAGTTCCAAAAATGCCATTTACAATTCCGTAATCAACCCCATCAATATTCGTCGACCCGCCGCTTGAGGGGATATTCCCAAACCCGCCCCCGCCGGGAATAGCGGCTCCTACCGTGCTAAGCGCATAGGAGGCGGTTACCACGGGAGGAACGAACCCGGTTACATACCGCCAGTTATGGCCGACGTCGCCCGTCACGAAGTATGGACCAGTGGCACCGAAGCCAGTGGCTGAAACGGCCGTAAGGGCGACACCAGGGGTCATATCCCAATAAACCGCGGTCAGCACATCGGCATTGGCCATCGCTGCGACGCCTAACTCGGCGAGTGTGATAGTCAGTGTGTCAGCAGTGAAGTCGGGAGTAAAAGTAACTTGGGCCTGTTTGCCATCCGGTTGGACGGGAAGCGTGAAGGTGATAGCGTTTGCCGATAGCGGCAACATCATCACCGCGGCGACGGTCAAAAGCGCCAATACAGCTCGTTTTCCACAGAAGAAACGCATGATTTTCTCCTCCTTAATTCGTCCCGGCAGGGCTGGGGGAGCAGCTCCTGGCCGTTAATTCGGTTTATTTGGTTAATTCGGTTTATAAAAAAACCGGGTTGCCTTTGATCTCCTCAAGGCAACCCGGCTATCTCCATGAGACCCGTAGCTTTCCGTCCCTACCTTGCGGTAGGTTTGGCGCTTCTCGACTTTGCTCTATTTTTTTGTACGGATAATATTAACAATCCTTAAATGACTTGTCAAGCAATTTTTAACTTTTTTGCAAAGCATTTGCAAAGCAATTTAATGGAAATCCGCAATTAATTATCCCAGGCCATCCAGGCTCCCGCGACCGGCGCATTCAACTCTCCTGCCTGCCGCCGGCAACCTCCTGGAGCAGATACCTAATTATTTGCATGCAATATTCATGCTATATGGGCCTATTCGGTTAACTGTCTGCTATTACAAGTTATATTGCTTCACGGCCCATACGCTTCTGGGGCCTGTTTGTTTAAGAAAGTAAACATCCAGGCGCTGCCGTTGCATATCCTGTTAAATTAACAACCTTTATTTTATGACAGCTTTTGGCTGGCTCGTTCAAAAAATGAAATTATCGGCGGGGCCCACTCCCCGGCGCGGGGGAGGTCTCATGCCGTGTTCGTTTTGTAGGGGCGGGTTTGAAACCCGCCCCTACGAGAGATATCAATAGGTTATCTGGATGGTTTGTTTCATTTCAAAGGGAACACGGTCTCATGCCAGGTTGCTCTCAGAAAAGTATTTTCAGGTCCGGAGAATGGTTCCCCAAGGCGCTAAAATCCGTAGCGCGTCTCACGCGCCATTCTTGGTGCGTAAGACGCACCCTCTGAAAGTTCTTTAAATTGGTGGCACATCGCGGCCTATGGCCGCAACCAAACTGAAAAAATGACCTAATTACTTTGTAAAATCATCAGGATACAGGCTAAATCTTGTTGAAAAAACCAGAAACTCAAGTTCAGTAGCACAGGCTTTCCAGCCTGTGCCAAAGTAGCGGGTTAGCCTTGCACAGCCTGGAAAGGCTGCGCCACCAGCCAATACCGCCTTTTCATGCTTCACGGGTGGCCCGATAGGCCCATGAGCAACTGGTCTGAAAGTTTTTGGCGGCGCCGGTATCTTACCGGTGCGGGTGGCACAGGTTGAAAACCTGTGCCGCCAAGCGCGGCGGCCGGATTAATCTCACAATCATAACTAGTTTATAACAATCAAAAATTTCATATTATTGACGCAGTTTGCTCCATAGCCGGATTATCGGCAAAAATACCCCACTTGAGAGAAAATATTGCGGCAATTGGGGTCCTCTGACCCACTCAGGCAAAAATTAACCCGGAAAACTTCCGGTGGCCGCCATTGAGAAAAATGACACAATTTGATATAGGTTAATTAATCTGTTAATTAAGCATGTTACAAAAAATAATGAAATGAATGCTTGACAACCCCATTTTCTTGCGATATAGATAGCGCACAATCAAATAAGCCCACAAGGGTGTGCGGCAGATAGTTCACTTCACCATTGGATTGATGGGAATGGGAGCCTGAGACCGGACGGCCGATGAGGCCGGGGGAACGTTTCCCCCGGACCCGGCGGCCCGAGGCTGAAGGCGAAAAACACTATCGAAGCAATCCCGGGGCCAAGGCCCTTAGCAGTTTCCCGGCAGTTCCTTTCTCACTCCATTCCCGAACCATCCGTAAGCTTCTAACCGGATTAAAAGCGAGGGAAAACCATGCGGAAAATGATAATGCTAATCTGTATCTTAGGGGTGGGGGTTCTGGCCTGTCCCCGACCTACGATGTGCGTCACCATGTCGATCGTCACGGTAACGGCATACCACCACTGCCCCGGCAGCAAAGGCATCACTTCCTCGGGGCGCCGGGTACAGGTGGGGATGATTGCTCTCAGCCGGGACCTGGAACGAAACCTGAATATGGATTTTGGCGATCGGGTATTATTGCACGGCATGGGGGTCTTTGAGTTTCAAGACCGCATGGCTCCCCGCTGGAACAAAAAGGTGGACATCTACCTGAGCAACCAAGGCAAGGCCATAAACTTCGGGGTGAAGCGCTACGTGGTGCTGGTGAAGCTGGTCTGAGCCGCGGCCTTACTTGACCCGCTCGATATAGCCGCCGGTGCGGGTATCCACCTTTACCCGGTCGCCCTCATTGATGAACAGGGGCACCTGGAGGATCAAACCGCTTTCCAGGGTGGCGGGCTTGGTGCCGCCCGCGGCGGTGTCGCCTTTCATGCCGGGATCGGCTTGAGCCACCGCCAGTTCCACGAACAGGGGCGCCTCGACTGCCACCGGCTGCTGGTTGAAGAAGAGGATCTTGACGGTCAGATTCTCCGTCAGGTAAGGTAGCACCTCGCCCACCTGGTCCCCGGAGAGCATCATCTGATCATACGTCTCGTTGTCCATCATGCAGAAGCTGTCCCCCTCCCGGTACAGGTACTGCATCTCCCGCTCCATGAGGTCCGGCCGCTTCACTTTTTCGCCGGAACGGAACGTTTGATCCAGCACCCGGCCGGTGAGCAGGCTCTTGAGCTTGGTGCGCACAAAGGCCCCGCCTTTGCCCGGCTTGACGTGTTGAAAGTCCACGATCGTGTAAGGCACGCCTTCCAGTTCAACCTTCAAACCTTTCTTAAATTCCGCGGTAGAATACATAAGTTCAATTACCCTTATTTTTTCGACGAGTTTTCGATGAGTTATGGAGAATCCGGCGGCCGGTGACGCGGCCCCCAAAGTCGGGGGCCTGCTCCCGGCCCGGTCAGGCGCCTGAAAAAATCTCCCCAAGCTGGTTTTAGATGACGGTTAAGGGAGAGGGCTCACTCACGGCGGTGGCCGGCCCTCTTGTTAGAAGACCCATCCGTTGGCGTGGAGACCAACTTCGAGGCGCCGGTTCTCCTTTCGGCAATGGCCGGGGCCCCGGCCGAGGGCGGCGTCTCGCCGTTGACGGCGGCGGTCAGATTCGGAGCGGTCCCCGGTTTTTCCGGCGGGAACTGGAAGATAAGCTCGTTGTGCTTGACAAAATTGAGATCCTGCCGGATCCGGTCCTGGATATATTCCGGGTCGTGCTGCAGGCGGTCGATGCTGCGGGCCAGACGGGCATTTTCTGCGGCCAACCTGGTGTTCTCTTGATCCAGCCTTTGCCAATCCTGCCGGAAGCGAAAGACATTATAGAAGCCATGCTGGCTGAACAGGATCACCAGAACCATGGTCACTCCCATGATCAGGGCAATCCCCGCCTTGAGCTTGTAGCCTCCCCCCACCTTCTGGGTCTTAACCGACGAACTCGGTGAAGTCATGTCTCCCCCCACAAGACTTCTGAGCATAATATTGCCTGAAAATCTCAACAGATGCAACAAAATTGCTTACGCCGGCGCCCAAAATTATAAAAAATATGATCTGAGCTAAAAAATTCCGGCCGGGGACCGAAAAGTTCCTCGAGGAGATTTTATGCCACTTGGTTTATGTCCTGAAAAGTTTTCCGTTTTCCGTTTTCTGTTTTCTGTGGAACCGCCGCCCCGGCTGGTGTGCTCTGAAAAGTCAACTGTAGGGCGGGCGCGGCCCGCCCTAATTGCGATTTCTACTTTTTCATGCTTTATACCGGGTTCCCTTTGAAATGAAACAAATCATCCGGATAACCTATTGATATCACGCGTAGGGGCGGGTTTCAAACCCGCCCCTACCAAACGAACACGGTATTACGGGTGGGCCAAAGGCCCATGAGCGACTGTTTTGAAAAGATTTTCGTAGAGTGCGCACTGCGCACCATGACATGGCGGGCCGTGCCCGCCCTACACTTAAGTCCTCTCGTTTCCCAGTTCCGGCTGGGTAACGCCAATGGGTGGCGAAGATCTGCGGTGGCGGGTGGTGCGCAGTGACAGTCGCTACGAAGGGGAATTACTTTTTTTGACGGCAACTTGGTGTTAGTCGTGCCCAGCCTATCAAGGCTGGGCCGCCAGCCAATACCTTTCGGGGGCGCTATTGACAAGGTTCGGGAAACATAATAGGGTTTAGGCAAACTATCCGAGAGATGACTATGTCCGGCCTGAGCGGCCTAGCCACCACCGGCATCGGTTCGGTGCCCTTCACCGACCCCCAAGAGACCGTGGCCCTGGTTTTGGAGACTTTGCCCCAGATACCTTACTGGCCCCAGATGGTCCGGTTGGGATATCTCGAGGAGATGGCAGCCCAGGCGGCCCGGGGGCTTCCCGGCTTGAAGGTGGACGAAGTGAACCGCAGCGTCGCCATGGACCCGGACCTGCCCCGGGATGAAGCCCTGGCCCAGTTTTATGAGGTCGTCCTGTCCGGCGACTTAACTCCCTTCGCTTTCCAGGCGGAAGACGCCCGGGGGTTCTTCGCTCTCCTTGAGGCGATAGCCTCCCAGGGATACCCCAGCCCGGCCCTCAAAGGCCAGTTGTCCGGACCGGTGACCTTTGCCGGCGTCGTTAAGGACGCGGAAGGCAAGCCGATCCTCTATGACCGGGAGCTGACCCAGGCCGTGTGCGCCGGCCTGGCCCGCAAGGTGGCCTGGCAGGCCGAAAAATTCAGGGAGTTGGGCAAAGCGCCCATCGTCTTCCTTGATGAACCCTTCCTCACGGGGTTCGGTTCCGCTTATCTGCCCATCTCGAAAGCTGAGGTGACCGAAATCTTGACCCAAACCCTGGAAGAGGCCCGGGGGGCCGCCGCCGGCCCGGTCACCCTGGGGGTCCACTGCTGCGGCAACACCGACTGGTCCCTGCTGCTCAATGTCCCCATCGACATCCTCAGCTTTGATTCCTACGGTTACTTTGAGAGCCTCCGCCTCTATGACCGGGCGTTGGCGGACTACCTGGCCCGGGGCGGGTGGCTGGCCTGGGGTCTGGTCCCCACCAATGAAGACTTTCAGTCTGAAACCCCGGACACCTTGTGGCGGCGTTTTAAGGAGCAGGCAGCCCGGCTGGCTAAGGACGTGCACTGGGGACCCAAGGAAATCCTGGCCCAGTCCCTCCTCACCCCGGCCTGCGGGACGGGCTACATGAGCCAGGACGACGGCCGCCGGGTGTTGACCACCTTAAAGGAGATGGGGATAAGGGGCCAGGAGTGGCTGGCGTCCCTTTAGGGTGACGTTTCACCATTAATATGACAATCAAAGTTGGGGGTTTTCTTCCCCCCTTTTCTAAAGGGGGGTAAGGGGGGATTAAATAACTGCTTAATAATCCCCACTAAATCCCCCTTTAAGAAAGGGGGACTTAAAGCACCCGGCATTCTAACTGGGGCTGGTTTTATACCATACAATTTATGGATCGCGACACTAGCGGAGCCTGCCAGTCAGCCATAAGCGCAAGAAACCGGAGCGGCTCCTGACCGCCAGGGAATCTTACGGGGGAGGAAAGGCATATATGCAGGTCAATGAGATCATGGTGAAAGAGGTGGCCACCCTGGACGTCAACGACGAACTCAGCCTGGCCAACGATATCATGCGCCTGGGGCGCATCCGCCATCTCCCGGTGGTGGACGGCGCCCGGCTGGTGGGGATTGTCTCGGAGCGGGACCTGTTCAAAAGCTCCCTGGCCAAGGCCCTGGGTTACGCCTCCGAGGACACCCGGGATTTGATGAAAACCCTGCGCATCAAGGATGTCATGGTGACCGGGGTGATTACCATTACTCCGGATACCGACGTGTGTGAAGCGACCAAGATGATGATTGAGGAAAAAATCGGCTGCCTGCCGGTGGTGGAAGGGAACCGGCTGGTGGGCCTGATTACGGAAACCGACGTTTTGATGCAGTATGTGAAGGAATGCGATAAGGGTTAGGTCGCCACTCGCCCGGAGGAAGGGGTGCAGGCACACCAAAAGCGGGCTCTGAGGCCCGCTTTTTTCTTGTTAAACACCGGAGCGTCGCCGTCCCGGTTAAATATACGTTAACCAATGCTGGTAACGGTCATTTTGGCCCTTAACCACCCCGAAATAAACCTCCTGGATCTTCTGGGTGACGGGGCCGGGGCGGCCCGGACCGATGAGGCGGCCGTCCACCTCCCGGACAGGGGTGATTTCCGCCGCGGTCCCGGTCAGAAAGACCTCGTCCGCCAGGTAGAGCTCGTCCCGGGAAAAACGCTCCTCCTTCACGGTCAGGCCCATATCCTGGGCCAGCGTGATGACGCAGTCCCGGGTGATGCCCGGCAAAATCGACGTCAAGGGCGGTGTCTTGATGATGCCGTCTTTGACAATAAAAATGTTTTCCCCGGAAGCCTCACAGACATACCCGGCGGTATCCAACAGCAACGCCTCGTCGTAGCCCGCGTGCACGGCCTCGAGTTTGGCCATGATGGAGTTGACGTAGTTTCCCACGGTCTTGGTCTTGGTCATCATGATGTTGACGTGATGCCGGGTGAAGGATGAGGTTTTGACCCGGATGCCCCGGCGCAGGCCCTCGTCCCCCAGGTAGGCCCCCCAGACCCAACTGATAATGGCCACCTGTATGGGGCAGCCCTTGGGATGGATCCCCATGACCCCTTCCCCCAGAAACACCAGGGGGCGGATATACGCCTCCTTCTGGCCGTTGAGCCGCAGGATTTCGCAGCAGGCCGCCTCGATTTCGTCCTTTTGGAAGGGAATGTCGATCATCATGACGTGACCGGAATCGAACAGGCGCTGGATATGCTCCTTGAGGCGAAAAACCGCGGTGCGGCCATCGTGACAATGATAAGCCCGAATGCCTTCAAAAACTCCCAACCCGTAGTGCAGGGTGTGGGTCAGGACGTGGACCTGGGCCTGCTCCCAGGGGATGAATTTGCCGCCGAACCAGATGAACTTGGCCTTCTCCACCATAATCGCACCTCCGGGAAACGTGCTGAAAATTATTATCGTTTCGAGCCGCACTTGTCAAACGGTATTTCCCCCGGTTTTCATTGCCTTGTCCGCCCTTTTTCCGGTATTATGGGCAAAACGGCGCGCCGACTGCGGCGGTCCGTATTCTGGGGCGCGGGCACCTTTATGAAACATATGAAACAAATGGCCGAACCGGTAAAAGTAGGTGTCATTGGGGTGGGATATTTGGGCCGCTTCCACGCGGAAAAGTATGCCGCTCTGGCCGAAACCGAGTTGGTGGGGGTGGCCGACCTCAACCGGGACCAGGCCCGGAAGGTGGCTCACGCCTTGCACACCCGGGATTTTGTCGACTACCGGGAACTCCTGCCGATGGTTTCGGCGGTGAGCGTGGCGGTCCCCACTTCCCAGCATTTTGCCGTGGTCCGGGACTGCCTGGCCGCCGGGTGCCAGGTGCTGGTGGAAAAGCCCCTTACCACCACCGTGGCCGAGGCCGACGAACTGGTCCATCTGTCCCGGGAGCGCGGTCTCATCCTCATGGTGGGCCACCTGGAGCGGTTCAACTCCGCCATGGAGGAGCTCAAAGCGCGGGTGACCCAGCCCCGGTTCATCGAGAGCCACCGCCTGTCGTTATTCAAGGAGCGGGGCACCGACGTGGACGTGGTCCTGGATTTAATGATCCACGACCTGGATCATGTGCTGAACCTGGTCCCCTCTCCCGTTGCCGAGATCCGGGCCGCGGGCATCTCGGTCCTCACCGACCGCGTGGACCTGGCCAACGTCCGGCTGGAGTTCGCCAACGGCTGCATCGCCAACCTCACCGCCTCCCGCATGTCCTTCAAGTCCATGCGCAAGTTCCGCCTCTTCCAGCCCGATGCCTACCTGGCGGTGGATTTTGAGAACCGGGAACTCACCGCCGCCTCCCGGAAGGACGGGGCCATAGGGCCGCTGCCGGGGGTGGCCCTGGAAACCCGCCGGTTTTCCCAGGAAGACGTCCTGCTCAAGGAGATCACGGCCTTTGTCCAGACCATCCAGGACGGCGGGGAAGCTCTCATCCCCGGCGAGGCCGGCCGGGCCGCCCTGGACCTGGCCCTGGAAATCAACGCCGCCATGAAACTGGCGAAGGGGTAAAGATTGGGGGGGAAAAGGGGAAGAGGGAAAAAGGCGAAAAGGGAGAAAAACCAAATCGAGACCTCGTTTCTGAAAAGTTCTTTCAGGGTGCGCAGTGCGCACCATTTCATCTCGTCTCCAAAGCTTTGCTTGGCAATAGAAAGGTCCCAAGCCAAGCTTGGGAACGGGGAAAAGGCAAAAAAGGTTAGGAGATAGAACCACATGCTGGAACAACCTCCCCCTTTTCCCCTTTTCCCCTTTTCCCCTTTTCCCCCGGGGCGTAAGCCCCCCCGAATCCTTGTCGTCGCGGGGGAGGCCTCCGGGGATGACCACGCCGCCCGGCTGGTGGCGGCCATCCGGGAGTCTTGCCCCCAGGCTGAGTTCTGCGGGGTGGGGGGCGAGGCGATGTCCGCCGCGGGGGTGCGGATTCTCACCCCCGCGGCGGACATCGCCGTGGTGGGCCTCCTGGAAGTGGCGGGGCACTTGACCGCGATCTGGCAGGCCCTCCGAACCATCGGCAAAGTCTTGAAAACGGCGCGCCCGGACCTGGCCATCCTGGTGGACTTTCCCGACTTCAATTTCTGGGTGGCCCGCCTGGCCAGGTATTACCGGGTGCCGGTGATGTACTACATCAGCCCCCAGGTGTGGGCCTGGCGCACCTACCGGGTGCGCACCCTGGCCCGCCTCACCGAGCGGATGGCGGTGATCTTCCCCTTTGAGGCCGACTTTTACCGGCAGCGGGGCGTAGCCGTGGATTACGTGGGCCACCCCTTTCGGGAAACCCTGCCGCCCCTCACTGACCGGCGGACCTTTTTGCTGGAGCATAACCTGGACCCGGAAGCCCTCACCATCGCCCTGCTCCCCGGCAGTCGGGCCGGCGAAATCGAGCGGCACCTGCCCATTATGCTTAAGGCCGCTGAACTCATCCGCCGGAGCATCCCCCAGACCCAGTTCATCCTGCCCCTGGCCTCCACCGCCCCGGCGGAGTTGGTGCAGTCGATGGTTTCCGGGGAAGATATCGTAGGGGCGGGTTTTAAACCCGACCCGACGGCCTTGCGGCTCAGCATCATCCCCGGCCAGGCCTACCAGGCCCTGGGCGCAGCGCACGCCGCGGCGGTGGCCTCGGGCACGGCCACGGTGGAGGCGGCCCTGGCGGGGGCGCCCACGGTCATTGTTTACCGGGTGTCCCCCCTCACCTTTGCGGTGGCCCGCCGGCTCGTCCGGGTGGAGCATGTGGGCATGGCCAATCTGTTGGCCGGGGAGCGCGTGTTCCCGGAGCTTATCCAGGATGATTTCACCCCGGAGCGTCTGGCCCACGAGGTCTTGACTCTCATCCAGGACCCGGGGCGCATAAAGGCGGTGCGGCGCGGCCTGGCCACAGTGATCCGCCGCCTCGGGGGACCGGGGGCCTCGGCCCGGGCCGCCCGGGTGGCGGTGGAATTGATGGGTTCAAAAAATGAGCCGGGGAGATAAAACTTGCCTGCCGGATTAACGGTCTTATATTGAAAAGGTGAATGGCAATAATTTCCTGAAACTGACAAGCCCTTGGCCGGGGCAAGCGTGGCGACAAAAAGATTTATGTCGATAGTTATTCAAAGGCGTTAGCCTGCTTCTGCACAGACTGAAAGCCTGTGCCACCAAAAACCAAAAACTAAAAACTAAAAACCAAAAACCGTTTTTAAGGAGGTGGCCCTTGATCAAAAAAATCCAATCGTTGTTGGGCGCGGAGGCCGATGACCTGCTGAACCACAAGTGCGAAGGGTTCTCCAAGGATAGCCTGCACCTGCCGGGGCCCGATTTTATTGATCGGGTCTGGGTGATGAGCGACCGGACCCCGGGGGTCTTGCGCTCGTTAGCGTCCCTGTTCGGGCATGGCCGCCTGGCCGGCACCGGCTATCTCTCCATCCTGCCGGTGGACCAGGGGGTGGAGCATTCCGCGGCCGCCTCCTTTGCCCCCAACCCCATCTACTTCGACCCGGAGAACATCGTCAAGCTGGCCATTGAAGGGGGCTGCAACGCGGTAGCCTCGACCTTAGGGGTGCTGGGTACTGTGGCCCGGAAGTACGCCCACAAGATCCCCTTCATCGTCAAGCTCAACCACAACGAGATGCTCTCTTACCCCAACTTTTACGACCAGACCCTGTTTGCTTCCGTCGAGCAGGCCTTCGACCTGGGCGCGGTGGCGGTGGGGGCCACCATCTATTTCGGCTCCCCGGAGTGCCGCCGTCAGATCATGGAGGTTTCCGAGGCCTTTAAGGTGGCCCACGAGCTGGGGATGGCCACCATCCTCTGGTGCTATCTGCGCAACCCCGCGTTCAAGACCAAGGAGGGCGACTTCCACGTCGCCGGCGACCTCACCGGCCAGGCCAACTACCTGGGGGTGACCATCGAGGCGGACATCATCAAGCAAAAGCTGGCGGAGAACAACGGCGGCTATAAGGCCGTCAAATTCGGCAAGACCAGCGACCTGGTTTACAGCAAGCTGGCGCCCAACCACCCCATCGACCTGTGCCGCTACCAGGTGGCCAACTGCTTCATGGGCCGGGCGGGGCTGATCAACTCCGGCGGCGGCTCGGGCAAAAACGACCTGGCCGACGCGGTGCGCACCGCGGTGATCAACAAGCGGGCCGGGGGCATGGGGCTGATCTCCGGGCGCAAGACCTTCCAGCGGCCCATAAAAGAAGGGGTGGAACTCTTCAACGCCATCCAGGACACCTACCTCTGTAAAGAGGTGACTGTGGCCTAGTGTTGTGTCCCATAAATAACCTAACAATATAACTGATTGCAATTGTTAGGCGGCGTTTTGGGGAATGGCGGAAATGCAGTGCCAACCCATGCTGCCTTATGTCTCCGAAAATATTTGACCATGCCCTTTGATATCTGCATCTTAAGCGCATGTTCGTGCGGAATAAACGCAGTGTTGGCAGGGGCGGCGTGTATGAATACCTCCAAATCGTCCGCTCCTACCGGGAGGGCGATAAGGTCCGGCAGCAGATCATCGGCACCCCGGGACGGCGAGCCCCGATGGTGGCCGCGGGCCGACAACTCGATCTCTTGAGAGAAAGGCAACCTGATGCACCTGGTGTTGGCTCTCATGGTCCTGGCTTATTTGCTGGGCTCTATCCCATCGGGGCTTTGGGTGGCCCGGGCCCTGGGAGGGCCGGACCCCCGCCGCCAAGGCAGCGGCAATTTGGGGGCCGCCAATGTTTGCCGCGGGTTGGGCCGCAAGGCCGGGGCCATCACCTTGCTGGGCGATGTGGCCAAGGGGGCCCTGCCGGTGGCCCTGGCCCGGATGACGCTCACTTCGCTGGGGGCCTGGCAGGATACGGGCGTGGCCCTGGTGGCGGCCGCCGCGGTCGCCGGCCATGTCTTTCCTCTGTACCTGGGCTTCAAGGGGGGTAAAGCCGTGGCCACCACCTTCGGCGTGGTAGCCGTGCTGGCCCCCTGGGCCGCGCTCAATCTGGCGGCGGTTTATCTCCTGGCCCTGTCCCAAACCCGGATCTTCTCGGTCAGCGCCCTGATCTGCGCCTGGCTGCTGCCGGTGGCCGTGGGCCTGTTTTCCGATTCCAAGGCTTATCTGCTGCTGGCCGGCGCCCTCTCGGGCCTCATCCTGGTCTGTCACCGGGAAAACCTGGAACGTTTCTTTAAGGGAGAAGAACCGCGTCTTTAACCGGCGGCGCCCCGGAGGGCGCTCCCCGCCGGCACGGCCAAGACCCCCAACCTACAATTCATCCTCAATGGAGAAGGAACATGCTGATCAAGGATTGGATGGCCAAAAACCCCGTCACCATTACCGAGGACACCTCGATGGTTAAAGCCATTCATATCATGAAAGAGCGCCGTTTCCGGCGGCTACCGGTGGTGGACCAGGGGAAGCTGGTGGGCATGGTGACCGACCGGGACCTGAAGGAGGCCTCCCCCTCCAAGGCCACCACCCTGGATGTCCACGAACTTTACTATCTTCTGGCCGAACTCCAGGTCCGGGAGATCATGAGCCGCAATCCCGTCAGCGTCTCCCAGAATGACACGGTGGAACGCGCCGCCCAGGTCATGCTGGAGAACACCATCTCAGGCCTGCCGGTGGTGGATGAGAGCGGCAAGGTAGTGGGGATCATCACCCAGTCCGATGTGTTTCGGGCTTTTATGCACATTACCGGCGTCCTCCAGGGCGGGGTGCAGTTCGCCCTGCGCCTGGAAGACCGCCCCGGCCTCATCAAAGAAGTGGTGGACCTGCTCCGGGCCCGGGGCGCCCGGTTCGTGAGCCTGCTGTCTTCCTACGCCACGTCCCAGGAAGGCTACCGGGATGTGTACATCCGGGTCAAAAACCTGTCCCCGGAAGCGATAGACGCGGCCAAGGAGGAATTGGCCTCCCGCTTCGAGATGCTTTACGTCATCGGTGAAGGATAGGCGGACGAAACGGCCGCCGCGTCCCCATGAGGCGCAGTCCGGCCTGCCTCTGGTCTGAAACGGGCATGAGCCAACGGCGGCTCACCCCCGGCAATGAAAAATCCCCCCTGCCCCCCTTTTTCACAGGGGGGTATTAAAGTCCCCCTTTGAAAAAGGGGGAGTTAGGCAGCAGTGTCCGGTTTGGTTCTTGCAACGGATGTTCCAGACCTAAAATCATATAACAGATTGAATATAATTGATATATTGTGTTTTTTGGTAAAATATGTAGCCACTAATCTAATAGATAAATTAGATAAAAAGCTTGACATTCAAATTAGTTTAAAATAGTATCGTGCT
>Ga0194126_10003268_pt1 | contig 25862 bp, 21 predicted proteins | sample TA2KigC150mmetaG_FD_148641 | JGI IMG/M metagenome (GOLD analysis project Ga0194126, IMG submission 148641) | Freshwater microbial communities from Lake Tanganyika, Tanzania - TA2015035 Kigoma Deep Cast 150m | ecosystem: Environmental > Aquatic > Freshwater > Lake | place: Tanzania: Lake... | reverse complement strand
CTCGCGCGGGTGACCGGCCCGGCGCGGCCGGCGATGCGATGCGGCACGGTTTTCGGCGGGACAGGCCGACCTGCGAACCCATTAGTTCCAAAATCGGCCTGTATCTCCCATGAGGAACGGGGGAGTTTCAGGAAACTCCTAATCCCAGAGTCGTTCCGACCGCATGGACGAGCAAGGCCACCGCGTAGGCCAACGTGGTGGTGTACGCCATCGCGAACAGGCTCCAACGCCACGCGCCGGTCTCTCTCCGTATAACCACCAGGGTGGTGAAGCAAGGCGCGTAGAGCATGACGAACATGATCAGCGTGAAGGCCATCAACGGGTTCCATCCAGGCTCTTTCCGGAGTTGTTCCGAGAGCCCTTCGGACTCCCCCGGGTCGGTTTTTCCCAGGCTATAAGCGGTGCCAAGCGTGGAGATCACCACCTCCTTGGCCGCGAAGCCCCCGATGAGCGCGATGTTGGTCCGCCAGTCAAAAGCGATGGGGCTGAAGACCCATTCCAGCGCAACCCCCATGCGGCCCCCAAAGGAGCTTTTCAGCTCTAGCGCCTGTTTCTCCTGTTCCAGGGTCTTGCGATCCGATTCGTAGAGCTTGTACGCGCTCGCCACCGGTCCCAGCGCGTTATCCCTCTCTTTCGTATCCGAGCCCGAGAGAGCGCGCTCCAGCTCCTCCGCAAGGGCTTTGAACCGGGGGCCCTCTCCCGGCACGCCTTTCTTGTCATCTTCCGGCGCTCCGCGGCTGATGAACCGCCGGAACGCCGACAGGTCGGCGGGACCGTTGAAGACCCCGCTCACCTCGGGCTTGGCCAGGAACTCGGAGGTCAGCTTTTGCTCCCGTTCGCGGAATTGCGCCGCCTCGCGCTCCGGCAGACCGGGGAAGGTCATCAGCGCCCAGAGAATAACCGATATGGAGAGGATAACGGTGCCGGCCTTCTTCAGGTACATCCATGTCCGTTCCCACGCATGGATGAGAAGGCCTTTCAGGGTCGGCAGACGGTACGGGGGGAGTTCCAGCACAAAAGGCGCCGAAGGCCCTGACAGGACGGTGGACCTGATTACTCGTCCCGCGCAGAGGGCCAGAGTCCAGGAGATGATGCTGAGCAGGAACATCATCAGAGGCTTGTGCGAAGAAAAGAAGGCGCCGATGAGGAGCGCGTACACGGGGAGCTTCGCGCCGCAGTTCATCAAGGGAGCGACCAGGATGGTTACGAGCCGTTCCTTGGGTTCTCTCATGGTGCGGGTGGCCATGATCCCGGGGACCGCGCACCCGCCGGCGAGCCCTCCGGAGACCATGAGAGCCAGCATGGACGCGCCGTGCAGCCCGAAACCGCGGAGGACGCGGTCGAGCATGAACGCGATCCTCGCCAGATACCCCGTGTCTTCAAGAATCGCTATGGCAAAGAACATGAACGCGATGAGAGGCGTAAACCCCACCACTCCGCCCACACCGTCTATGATCCCGCTGACGATGAGGGAGCGCAGGAGTCCTTCGGGCAACAACTCTGTCATGAACTGGCCCAGCCGGCGAAAAAAGACTTCAAACGCCTTCACCAGAAGTTCACTCCCCTGGAAAGTGAACACATAGACCGCATAAAGGATCGCCAGGAGAATCAACGGGCCCAAGAGCCGATTGGTGAGCGCCTTGTCTATGGTCTCGCTCAGATGGACCCGGTCTGACGGCTGAGAGGTAACCGCGCTCTTCAACGCGCCGGATATGAACCCGTACCGCGCGTCGGAGAGCAAGATGTCCGTGCTGTCTGCGAAAATGCCTTCCAAGTGTTTCCGACTCTTCTCCACCTGAGTGGAGAGATCGTCCCTTTCCGCCAGTCGCTCCACCTTTTCCGCGATATCCCGATCCCCTTCGAGCAACTTCATGGCGAGCCAACGGCTGGACATGTTCAGTTCCATCGCCACGGTCTCGGGGAGACGCGCTTGAATCTTCTCTAACTCTTCCTCCACTTCGGTTCCGTATGTGAACGCGGGAGGGGGGTTGTCGTTTTCAGGGGTTTCGGTCACTTGCACGACCGCGTTGAGGAGTTCCCGGATGCCGACCCCTCGTTTTCCGACCATGGGGATGACCGGGCAACCGAGGAGCTTTGAGAGCTTTTGGTCGTCGATCCCGATCTGCCTACCACGGGCCACGTCAATCATGTTGAGCGCAATAATGACTTTCACGCCCATCTCGATGATCTGCGCGGCCAGGTAAAGATTTCGTTCCAGATTGGACGCGTCCACCACATCCACGACTACGTCGGGCGCGGCTTCAAGGATGAAGTTGCGCGCAATGATCTCTTCCAGAGAAAATGCGGTTAGAGAGTATGTGCCCGGCAGGTCGACCACGTGGAGCTCACGGCCGACGAACTTCACCTGGCCTTCCTTCTTTTCCACGGTCACGCCCGGCCAGTTTCCCACATGTTGCCGCGCGCCGGTGATTGCGTTGAAAATGGTGGTCTTCCCCGCATTCGGATTGCCGGCAAGGGCCACGGTAACATAATGGCGGGCCGGTTTGGCGCCTGCCGCGGACCGACCTGCCCGCCGCCTGCCATAGCTCATGCCTGATCGCGGTTCGGCGAACGGCCGCCCACGGGCGCGCCCTTCGCCTGCCGGCCGACTCTTGTGATTGCGCATCTTAAGACACCTTGTTGGTTCTGCTGGAAGCCGATCCGAGGCCGCCTCGGGCTCTGAGCGCGTGTTTCTCGGGTTGAGCACACCCTGCCGGCGGCTCCCGTGGGAGAGTCCGCCGTAGGCGGGTTGCCCCATGAGCATTGGGCTTTGGTGGGACGGGCATCCTGCCTGTCAGGTCTTGGGAAGAAGATTGACAGGCGGGACGCCCGTCCCACCAAAGCTCGTTCCACCGAAGCCACTTGCGCAGTGCGGACCCGAAGAGGTCGCCGATCTCGCAAAAGCGATTACGGAGCACAGTGGGCGCTCAACACGAGGGAAAAGGCTCATGCGGCCTTTTGGGGCTCATTCATGAGGATGCCGTCTGCTTCGTCTCGTCTGAGAGTCACGTGGTAGCCCTTGATTACCAATTCCACGGGATCGGTGAGGGGCGCGTACTTAACTACCTTGACTTCCGAGCCTTTCACAAAACCCATTTCGGTCATTCTCAAACGGAAGTCACGGTTCCCGCACACTTGAAGTATGGTGCCTCGATCTCCGGGTTTATACTGGGACAATCGGATCGTCTCCGGTTGAGAGCAGTCCTGCTCCGTGTAGGCAGGGCATGCTTGACACATTTGTTCGGAAGAAGTGGGGGCCATCGGGGTCTCCGGTCGCGCATGATATGCTGCGGCGCATCTATGGAACATTGGTGAATACGCCTATTATAGTTAGTCTCGTCAACTTAGTTTTTAACCTTCTGCAATCACGGTGTCAAGCTTATTTTTGCTTAAGTTTCTTTCACTGCGTCGAGAGAGTGACTTAATGACTCTGATGCTCTTTCCCTGGCAAATAACAGCCCCAGCGCCTATATTCATCAAAGGCGCCATGCGCCGCCCGCTTGGCTGGGCTTCACGCGCATTCGGAGGGTTCGTCATGGACATTGACTACTTCGGGCGGAGAATGACGTTCGGGCCTTCGGAAAACCAAGGGGCCGAATTTTTTCCCAGACCCCTTGCGGAGGGCCTTTGGGTTTTGGGCAACTACTACTTCAATCTGTATCTTGTAACCGGGAGCCAGGCGTCCGCGCTCATCGAAGTCGGAGTGTCCGCGGTGGCGGACACGGTAATCCGGCAATTGGAATCGATCGGGATAAACCCGTCTTTCCTTGTGGTCACGCACCCTCACGCGGATCATGTAACGGGTCTCCAGGGGTTGGGCGAGCGTTATCCCGTCGCGCTGGTCGTCGCCGGAGACGGCGCCGCCGATTTCCTGGCCCATCCCCGCTTCCAGGAGACCGCCGCACGGGAGGACCGACACATCTGGCAGGCGCTCAAAGACCGAGGGCTCGAGCCGGGCAGGCCGCCCGTAGCTCAGGCCCCGGGGCTTATGAACTGTTTGATCGCCCGGGATGGGGACGAGATGGATCTGGGGGGCCTAACGCTCCGGTTTCTTGAGGCCGAAGGTCACTCGCCTGGAAACATTAATGTTTACGTCCCCGAACTCGAAGCCCTGGTTGCGTCGGATTCGTTGGGGTTCCACTTTGAGAAGCGCGGATTCCTGCCGCTCTTCCTCGCTGATTATGCGGCTTACGTGCAGACGATTCGAAGATTGAGCAGTTTTTCGACCCGCGTCCTCTGTGTCGCCCACCAGGGACCTCTCAGCGGCCGCGAGGTCGCGGCGGCCGCCTTCCAGCAGGCCCGGCAGGCTGCTGAAGCGCTGCATGATCGCATACTCTCCTCGCGACAGGATGTGGATTCTATGGCTGGCGAGCTGTTTCGGGAATTTTACGCCGAAGCCTTCCTTCTCTACTCAAGAGAGACCGTTGAGGGCGTCTGCAAATCCCTGGTCAAACGCGCCAGACAAGCTTAGCGACAACACGCTTTCGAGCAAGGAGGACAAGGAGAATCCTCGCGTAACAAGGATGCTTCCGCGTGCTCTGTGGGGATTGGGAAAATTTCGGCCTGCTCCGCGGGGGCCCAATCAGGGTGAGGAACTTCACCGTTCGGGGGTTTCAGAACGCAAAAGGACCGAGAGGATCATCTCCCGGTCCCTTTTCCCAAATGCTATTGGGTTCTAGCCGGCTCTACGCTGCTGACTACTACCAGCCCTTGGGGGGCGTGTAGGCGTTCACCGGTGTGCAGGGCACGGCCGCTGTAACGTAAGCGGGCTCCCCGAGTTCCACTTTGCACGCGGAATCAGTGGGGCAAAGCTGACCGGTGAACAGAGGCGTGGCGACCAAGCCGACCGCACGGAACGGAATGGCGATTGCGGCGTGGATCACCCCAGGAACCAAAGGCGGCTCGCACGAGGGAGCCACCGGGCCCTTAAGCACGAGCTGGTCAGGGCCGCAGAGCTGGGCGCCCCCGGCTTGATATACCACGTTGGGAACTCCCGGAGCAGGCCACTTGCTCACAGTATAAGCGGAACACACAGCCGCGGACAGAGCAAAAATGGCGAGGACTCCGAGAATCACTGCGGATTTCTTAACCATACCCTCATCCTCCTTTCATTAAAACCTTCACAGAGCGCTGGTTTGTAAATCATCCTAATCTTACGATATAAGGCGGATATTGCCGTGTATTTATCCGAAAAACCCTTCGATGTCAAGCGTTTTTTCGCGTGCCCTTGCCGCTTTGAACGACAATTCCGCTGTGGAAACATGCGCTTAAGCCAGCAGGACCGGACTAGGTAAGCCCGGTCCTTTTTTGGCTTACAAAATCATAACCAACGTTCCCGGCAGGCTTACCACAGGCCGCCGAACACGGTGGTCGGGTAGCCGAGGCCCATGGGCACCGCCGCGAGAGCAGCCGGGAAGGGGCCATACCAGGGGCCGCACTCGCCGTCACCGGAGCCGCCGAAGAGGCCCACGCCGCAGCCGTAAACGCCGTCGAAGCCGCCGAACAACCAATCAAGCGGAGTGGGGATAGCGGCGCACAGCCCGCCAAAGAGCCCCATTTTGCAGTCGCCTGCAAACTTGGCCGGCCCACACGCAGGCATAGGCGCCGGGCAGGGACCCACGATCTTCATCTCCCACTTCTTGACTATGGTCTTGCTCTTGGGATAGGGGGGGCAGTCCACAGGGACGTAGAGCGGCTTAGAAATACCGCAATCAACGCCATCACCGCAGCCACCGCCGAACAGAAAAGCATGCGACGTCCCAGCCGCCATCAGCACAAGCGACATTATGCCGAGAACAGCCAAAGTCCTCTTAACCATACCCTCATCCTCCTTTCCTAAATCCTTCAACGAGGAAGGTGAAATCACAGATTTTGGATTGCCTCCAAAATGACGCAATTCTGGATGTGTTTAGACTTTATTGCAGATGAGCCCCGCTTTGTCAACCATTTTTTTGGCTGTCGCGTCGTGAAAAACGGAGCCTCCCATCAACTCTGGGCCCATACGTTAGCCGGAAGGTCCTCGGGGTGTCAAGGAAAATCCTCCTCTCGACCCTTTCCGTGGCCCTACCTGCCGCAAACGCGGCGCGCAGGCCCGCCTGTGCAACACCTGCTTCCCGCTCGACCGTCGATTGCCGACCGGTGAGGGCGTTGACTCCGCCCCTGCCGAGGACTTAGAATGTCATCTCGGCGGCTCCGGTTCGTCGAGATGCGCGGGCACGTCCCGGGACCCGCCTCTGCTAAGCGCTCAGCGACTGACGGCTGGGAACCGGACCGATGGGCAGGCTTAACGACCTGCCCCTGCCACGTGGAAACGCTTGCCGAATCCTCGGGATTTTGGTACGCGGAGAGGGATGGTGATTTCTTGGTCTTGCAAGAGAATCCAACCCTGCTCCTCATGACGCCCTGAGGCCGATTTCGGTTGCTGAGAGGCGGCGGGCCGAACGCCGAGATCTGGGCTATAGACCGCGGGTCGAGATGATCACCAAGCCCACGCGATACAAGCTATGGAAAGGAAAACAGGTGCGACTACCCATGTCCGAGAACGATCATTCAAAGGCTTTCACCGGAGCTTCCCGTTACGTGCTGGATGAGGAGCTCGCTCGAATAGTCAATATATCCATGGCCCTGGAGATGCCCCTTCTTCTGAAGGGAGAACCGGGCACCGGCAAGACCATGCTGGCCCATGCGGTGGCCGAGAGTCTGGGGATGCCGCTGCTGGTCCTCAATGTGAAATCAAGTCTCAAACTGGTGGACTGCTTGTACCAGTACGACACTCTTACCCGGCTCAATGACAGCCGCTTTGGAGATTCCAAGCGCGATGTGAGCAATATCGAAGACTACATCAAGATGGGGAAAATAGGCCAAGCGTTCGTCTCCGACGTTCGCTGCGTGCTGCTCATTGACGAAATCGATAAAGCGGACACCGATTTTCAAGACGACATGCTCGACGTGCTGGATCAGATGCAGTTTGACATCATCGAAATCGACAAGACCGTGAGCGCAAGGCATCGTCCGGTAATCGTAATTACGTCCAACGCGAAGAAGGACCTCTCCGATCCATTCCTGGGGCGCTGTAATTTCCATCATATCGCGTTCCCCGAACCGGAGATGATGAGGCAGATCATTCGCGTGCATTTCCCCGATATCGACATGAATCTCATGGATACCTGCGTAAACGCGTTCTATCGGCTGAGAGAATTCCAGGGAATCGAAAAGAAGCCTGCCACACGGGAGCTGATCAACTGGGTCAGAACGCTCCGGCAGGACCCCGATTTTAGGCCGAAGGACCTGGTGGTGGGGAAGATCCCGTATCTTGGGGTGCTTTTCAAGAAGAGCCCTGATTATCAGCAGGCCGTGCAACAGATTCGGCGCTGGCGCATGTGACTCTGTTTGCCTGACGTCTTTGTTTTGACGGGACACGACTATGTTTGTGGATTTTTTCTACTTATTGAGACAATCAGGGATATTGGTGTCACCCACCTCTTTCCTGCGACTCCAGAAGGCCCTCTCCGTGGGCATGATTCAGAGCGTGGACGATTTCTACACCGCGGCCAGATCCATACTGATCAAGAGCGAACGGTATTTTGACCTGTACGATCAGGTCTTTGCCCACTATTTTCGTGGCGCGGAGCTACCGGACTTCAAAGGGGTCGAGTTGGAGGAAGCCGCTCGGGCGTTGCTCGAGGAGTGGCTCAAAATGCCCGAGGAACTTGCCGCGGCTCTCGGCATGACCCAGGAGCAACTCCGGCAACTCACTCCGGAGGAGCTCATCAAATATTTCCTGGACCGCCTCAAAGAGCAGACGGAAGCTCATCACGGGGGTAACAGGTGGATCGGGACGCGGGGAACCTCGCCGGTGGGACACTCCGGTTTTCACCCGGGAGGGATGCGCGTCGGCGGTCGATCTATGGGGAAGTCCGCGGTGAAGGTGGCTTTGGAAAGACGCTACCGCGATTATTCCGCTGACGGCCCCTTGACCCAGGCTCAGATCGGGGAGGCCTTGAAGCGCCTCAGGCGGATGATTCCTGTCGGCCCAAAGGACAAGGTGAACGTGGACGAAACGATTCGGGCCACCACCCGTAACTGCGGGGAAATAGAGATCGTCTTCGATCGCGCGCTCCGGGATCGGCTGAAAGTCATTCTGATGATCGACAACGGCGGGTGGTCCATGGACCCGTACGTGGAGGTGGTCCAAACCCTCTTCAATTATGCGCGCGCTCAGTTCAAGGATGTGAAAACATTCTACTTTCACAACACCATCTATGACTTCGTGTGGGAAGACGCGCCCAGGAGGCACAAGCCTCAGCGTGTGGAGGAGTTCTCCACCTGGGATCCGGACACCCGGCTCGTCATCGTCGGTGACGCGAGCATGGCCCCGTATGAACTGATGGCCACGGATGGCTCCATATACGTGGACGAGCGCAGTGGTAGGCCGAGTGTCGATCGACTCAACCTGCTGGCGGATTTGTTTGCTCACTCCGCCTGGCTCAACCCCACTCCGTTGCGCCTTTGGCAAATGACGCGGACCATTGGGGTCATCTTGAAGGTCTTCCCCATGTTCGAGCTTACCCTTGACGGTCTGGAACGTGCGGTGACCCACCTCATGAGCAAGAACTAGCGGAATCTGCGGGACTTTCGAGTCTCTCAGACGTTGTGCGGCGCGCGGGCCGCCTCGTCCTCGCGGCTCAAGATCGGGCTGAGGATACTGGGCGAGATCGGAAAAGAACACTCATCAGTGGTTGATCGCGAGTTCCCTTTATTGTACCTACCTCTTCGGAATCGGCGCATGCTCAGTGGTCGGTGCGTCGGCCTTTGCTGAGATCCATCGCAACAGGTGGAACGATTGCCCTCTCGGCGTAAAAAGATTCTTTCACTGGCTAAACGATCTCTCTTTGTCTTTGCCGCTCTGATCGGGGCTTATGGAATTGTTCTTACGAGCATGGTTTTATGGGGTTTCGAAGTCAAGCTCAAGCGATGGCCCCTTCTCATTCACAGCGACACGTTCACTATGCGCGTGGGGGATCACGTCGATGGAATTCAGCTCACCGAGCGACTTAAGAGGCTGGGATATGTTGAGACCACGGACCTCATACCCGGACCGGGTCATTGGAAAAGCTCCCCGACAGAGTTCAGGGTCTATCTGAGACCAACCCCGCTCACGGGGCGTCAAATCGGGACCGGGCCGGTTCGGATGGGGCTTGTTTTGGGCGCCATCAGATCGATGCAGTTCACTGGAACCGGCGCGGAAGTGGAGCAGCTCGTGCTCGAACCCGAACTGCTGGACATTGCGCCGGCTACGGGATATCCGAAGCAGCTCTGCCGGCCTGTCCCCCTCGATCGGATTAATCCTCTCCTAGTAGCGGCTATATTGCTTACCGAGGATACGCGCTTTTTCTCGCACCTAGGCATCGACTTTACCTCCATATACCGGGCGCTGCTGGCGAATCTGAAAGTCGGCAGGTACGCGGAGGGCGCGAGCACGGTTCCGCAACAGTTGATTCGTATGACCCTGCTCTCTCCCGAGAAGACCCTTTGGCGCAAGTTCAACGAAGTCTGTCTCGCGCTGGTTGCGGACACCATATACAGCAAGGAGAGGATCCTGGAGGCGTATCTCAATCGGGTCTATTTCGGACAGTGCGGACCCTTTCCTGTGCACGGAGTCGCCGCGGCCTCATGGGCGTTCTTTGGGAAGGACCAGGCAGATCTGGACCCGGCGGAATGCGCGCTGCTCGCAGCTACGATCAAGGCGCCCAATATCATAAGGCCTTCGGTGCATCCGGAGCGCTCCCGCGGCAGAAGGAACGTGATTCTTGGGCTTCTCTTCAAGGCAGGGAAGATATCCCGCGATCAGTATGACACCGCGCTTACAGATCCCATGACCATGAGCGCGTGCGCGATGCGCCCGGTTAAAGCAGGAGCTTTCGTCGGCTTGGTCTTAGCGAAATGGGCGGAGACGCGGTTGAACGCTCCAACGGAGAACGGCGGTCGCGATCTTGTCACGTCGCTGGATCCTCTCTTGCAGTCTCATGCCTTGCAGTGGCTGAAGGACCTGGGCCGCGCCGGCGAGACGGCCCATCTCATAGCGGCGACTCCCGCGACGGGCGAGATCAAGGCTTATGTTGCCCCCACCGAAACGGGGTGGTCCGGCGCGGGCGCAGATCTGATGGCCCTTTTTCCCTTGGCCGCGATTCCTGCTCTTACTCCCAACGAGTCCGGGATAGCGCGGGTCACCCTCACCACTTCGGTGTTTCAGCCAAGCGGGCCTCATGGAGCGCTCACGTTGCGACAGGCATTCGCGTCCCATCGGAGCGCGCTGTTGACCTGGCTGGTCTCTAACGCCGGTCCTGAAAAGATCGTCGCGCTCCTCTCCGAATTCGGCGTGCGCAGTAAGTTGAGCGGAGGAACCGTCACTATCCAGCCGTTGACACCTATAGAAACGGCTCAAATCTACGCGATCGCAGCGCGGCTGGGCGATGCGGGTGAGCTTCACCCGTTGAGCAGGTCGCGAGAGGATGGCAAGAAAGAGTCGAGCCTCGCGCGAAAGCGCGTTTCGGTGAGACCGGACACCCTCTATCTTGCGAACTATCTTCTCTCCGAGCCTGAGGCTATCACATTGACGGATAGCCGCCTCGACAAGAGAAGAGCACGGCCGTCCCGCTTCACCGCAATTGATGGAGAGGGCGTCTGGAGCATCGCTTACCGGCCCGACATGATCATGCTGATGAGGATTCGAGGAACAGGCTTGTCCGGCGCCGTCCTGGAACGTGGCGTAAGAAAGCTTTTTCCGGAACCCCCGTCATGGGTGACGAGCGCCGCGCTCACCCCCGAGGGTATTGTCTTCCGCAAGATCTGCGCGGGATCGGGGCTGCGCGCTACTTCCCTCTGTCCGCAGGTTATCCATGAGGCTTTCCTGAAGGGTTCTCAACCGGCGGAGTGGTGCGCGCTGCCCCATGAGGCCCCCATCAAGAGTTCGAGCCGACCGCCGCCGTGAACCTCCCCAAACGTAAACCCGACCACGGTCGCTTCATGCCGAGCCCTTTCATGGGATGCTCGCAATCCTGTTCGAGCATGGATTGTCCGGATCTGATAAAGTCACGAGGAATACCGACACTCGAAGGAGGAAGTCATGGACGAATTTGTTCGGGCGCATTGGCAAATCGTAATTGACGCCACCATGAAGGCGCTCAAAGATCACGGATTCGATGCGCGCTTTTGCTCTACGCGGGAAGAAGCCGCGCAGTTCATTCTCGAGACGGCAAAGGACTGTGCGAGCGTCGGCATCGGGGGCACGCACACGGCTCGCGCCCTCGGTATTGTCCCCATGCTGGAGAGCGCGGGAAAGACCGTATACGATCACTGGAAGCTGAAGGTAGGGACCCCGGAAGAATTGGACTGCCGCCGGAAGCAGATGCTCGCGGACCTCTTCATCTCCTCTGCAAACGCGCTCACTATGACCGGCGAATTGGTCAACCGCGAGGGAGCGGGAAACCGCATCAACGGCATGACGTTCGGGCCCCCTAAAGTAATCATCGTGGTGGGGAGGAACAAGATAGTCCCCGATCTGGACGCAGCGATCGGGAGGCTTGAGAGCGTCGCAGGCCCAATCCGCGCGATGAGCCTCAACCGGAAGACCCCTTGCGTGAAGACGGGCTATTGTATGGACTGCGACTCACCTGAGCGGATTTGTCGGATAACTCACATCATGCACCGCAAACCCGCGTTCACGCATGTCACCGTGCTGATACTCGACGAGGAGATCGGCTACTAGCCATGGAAATCACGGTTAGCAGTCCTAACCGGGTGGACCTGGCCGGCGGAACCACTGATTTGTACCCCCTCTTCCTGCTTATGGGAGGGGGTTGCGTTGTGAATGTCGCGATTTCGCTTGTGAGCCGGGTGATTGTTCGGGAGCGGCGCGGGAAAGGAACATTTCTACGATCCGAGGACCTGGACGCAGAGATTGAGGCCGCGTCCCTGTCCGATGTGCCCCTCGATGGCCCTCTGGGTCTGGTGGGTCGTGCGGTTCGAGCTTTTCCTCCCGAGCGGGCTGTGGAGATCATCACCCGCAACGACGCCCCTCCCGGATCCGGACTGGGGGCTTCCAGCGCTCTTTTGGTTTCACTCTTAACAGCGCTCCTCCGTATCAGGAACGAACAGCGCGACCGACGGTCAATTATAAACCTGGCTACGAACTTAGAGACCGCCGCCATCGGCGTGCCGGCCGGGCAACAGGACTACATCGCGGCCGCTTACGGGGGAATATCCATACTGAATTTTGGGCACACCGGTTTTCAGCGGCAACCGGTTGAAGACGCGGACATTGTTAAGAGTCTTGGGGAGCGCATCATAGTTTCCTATACGGGAGAAGGACGTTTTTCAGGCATGAACAACTGGGACATGCTCAAGGGATTCATAGACGGGAGAGACCAAGTCCGAGAAAAGCTCATCGAGATTCGAGACGTAGCTGTTCTCATGGCGAGCGCGCTTCTCCAGGGGCGGATCGAGGAAGTCCCGGTTTTGATGAGCCGGGAATGGGAGCTGCGTCGAAGCGTCGCGGACGGCATAGAGACCCCGCGGATCAAGTCTATTATGGACAGGGCTCGGAACTCGGGGGCTCTGGCCGGGAAGATTTGCGGCGCGGGGGGCGGTGGCTGTATGGTCACCTTTGCGCAGCCCGAGAACCATGCCCGGGTCAAGGAGGCGATCACGGAAGCCGGCGGCGTCGCGCTTCCCGTCACGATCGTGACGGGAGGGACACGGGTCGTGTGTTCCCCGGATCAGGAAGGGCTTCCCATATAGACAAGCCCTCGCCACTGTTGAATTATGCGGGCCAGACGCCTCCCGCGGGGCGCCTGAGTACTTACAGCCCCATTGACTTTTCTGTTGCTCGGTAACGCCGTTCGTGCTAGTGACTGCGCGCCGCTCTTAGTCATAGTCCATGGAGGTGAGTTATGAAGAGTTTGAAGAAGTGGGTCGTGCTTTTGTTGGCCCTGGCCTTTGCGCTCTCCGTCACGCTTGCGTTTGCCGCGGAAAAGAAAGGCTCGCAGTGGTTCGTTATCAAGGACAGCAAGGGTGTCTGCAAGGTGATCCAGTCCGGCAAGGACAAGACCCCGGCGTCGATCGCCGGACCGTTCGCTACCAAGGAGTTGGCTGCAAAGGCTAAGGCGGAGAAGTGCCCGCCAAAAGAAAAGAAGAAGTAGCCGCGCGGCGATTCCGAACCTGACCAGCGGACTTCTTGGCTATCGCTTGTTCAAAGAAATAGCCATCGAGCCTGCGGTCCTCGACGGTGCGAGTTCAGCTAGGATGCGGCGCCCACGCGTTCTGTGTGGGTACCGCATCGATCCAAACAGAACCGCCAATTCCGCGTCTCGCGGGTAAGCCCCTATGAGGACTCACGGCTCCTCCTTGAGCGAGTCCGCGAGCACTCCCTTATCAAGATAGAGGATGCGTTTGGATTTCTTTGCGGCGCGGGGATCGTGGGTCACCATCAAAATGGTCTTCTCAAACCGGTCGTTGAGTTTTCCCAGAAGCTCAAGCACATCCGTGGCAGACTTCTTGTCCAGGTCCCCTGTCGGTTCGTCCGCCACCACGATGAGCGGATCCGTGACCAGCGCCCTGGCGATTGCTACCCTCTGCTGTTGGCCTCCCGAGAGTTGCGCGGGATAGTGATCGATACGATCGGCGAGGCCGACCGCGTCCAAAGCCGCGAGAGCGTGTTCTCTGCGGTTGATGCGGGAAAGAGGCGTAAGCAAGAGCGGCAACTGGACATTTTCCAGCGCGGTCAAGACCGGGATCAGATTATAAAACTGGAAGATAAACCCCACATTGCGGGAACGCCAGGTATTAAGCTCCGATTCGCCGAGTTCGTTGATGTTCACTCCGCCGACGGTAATGGCGCCGCTGTCCGGAGCATCGATCCCCGCGATGAGATTCAGCAGGGTGGTCTTGCCCGATCCCGATGGGCCCATGAGGGCGAGGAATTCGCCAGTGCCGACGTCGAGCGAGATATCCCTGAGCACGGGGATCTCTTGGTTTCCTCGTCGATAGGATTTGCAGACATTTCTGACCTCCACCAAAGGTAATAAGGGCTCGACCCGCGTGCTCATTGGGCGACTCTGACCCTGTCGCCGTCACTTAGTTTCCCATCCGCCCGCAGCGCTATCTGATCGCCGTTCGTCAGGCCTGCCAAGACTTCCACGGTATCTCCCCACGTCCGTCCCGTCTTGACTGGAGCGGAGCGGACTCTACCGCCGTTAATCCTTAGGATACTCTGCCCGTTAGGCGAATTGCGTATCGCAGATGCGGGCACGGCCAGCACGGGCTCTTTTTCACCCGCGACGAGAGCCCGCGAAAGAAAGGCCACCTTCACGCTCATCTCAGGCAGTACGCGTTCGTCCAGCTCTGAGAACTTCACTTTAGTGAGCACGGTTGCCTTGGAGCGGTCCGCCGTGGGGACTATCATGTGCACGCGCCCGTCGAAGCGGTCCCTGGGAAGGGCATCCAGCCGGATTTCACATGCGACGCCCGGTTTCACCTTTTCCAGATTAGACTCCGAGACGTCCACCTCCACAAGGAGCGAATCCATATCCGCCATGGTTACTACCGCGGCCTTGGCGTTGAGAGCCCCGCCAAAGGGCGCGACCACCTCGCCTTCGTCCGCGTTCTTGGTGAGGATCACTCCGTCGAAGGGCGCGCGGATAAAGGAGTACTCCAGGTTTACCTCGGTAATCTTGACCGAAGCGTGGGCGCGCTCCAGGAGGAATTTGGCGGACCTTTCGGACGCAACAGCCTTCTTGTATCGGGCTTCTGCGGTATCGTGAGCCTGGAGGGATGCGGCCCCTGATTCTTTCAAGGAGGCGATTCGATTATAGTTCAAGGTCGCGTCGTGAAGTTCGGCTTCCGCGTTCTTGAGCATCGCCTCCGCGCTTCTCACCCCTGCGCGAGCCTCCTCCAACGCGGCCTCCAAGTCCTTGTTCTCGAGGCTGGCTATGATCTCTCCCTTCTTAACCTTTTGACCTTCCTCCACATAGAGCTTGGCCAACCGTCCGGTAGCCTTTGAGGACACAGCCGCTTTACGTTGAGCCACGACGTAGCCGCTGGCGTTCAAGAGCGCCAAAGCCTGCGATGGATAGGTTGGAGTGACTTTGTACGCCTGGACATCCACCGGCCGACTCAACAGACCCGACCAGCCAAGCGCTCCGAGGACAATCACCCCTGCCAAGAGACACGCGATCAGCCATAAGATGCGTCGTTTCCTCAGCGCGTCTTTGGAAGGCCCGGCTCTTTCCTCTCGTTCGATCCTTAGTTTTGCGAGGTCGTCCACTGCCATTGTCTGTAGCCTATTTCCTCGGGAATCAGGGGCGCCCGGTGTGGCTCAGCAGGCGCAGGGAAAACCGGCGCGAGCTCGGGTTGGCCAAGAGTATGGCGACTTGCGCTCAGGCCTGCCGCTATGCATAATAGACACCGTTCCTCGCGGAACGATTGGATGTCCAGGGAGCCCGGGATGCTTGAGCTTTGATGATCCCAAGACCAGGACTCCGTTTCCCAAGATCGTCCCACCTTATCATGCGCTTCTGATACGGGCAAGGAGTGGGCAATGAAAACCCCGCTGTTACGATGGCCCCGGATCGTAGTTGCAGCGCTCGCCATGACGGTGATGAGTCTTGTCATGGTGCCGATCTTTGTTGTTGCGGCGCTGTTGACCTCCTCGGGCAGCCCCACCTACCGTATGTCCTTGGCATGGGCGTGGGTGGTGGCGAAAATTCTTGGAGTCTCCTATTCGCTCCGAAACGGCGAGAAGGCGACACCCGGTCAATCGTACATCGTAGTCCCGAATCACCAGTCCCACACGGACATTCTTGCTCTACTCCTGACGCTACCTGTGCGGTATCGCTGGGTGATCAAGAAAGAGCTGGTGAAGATCCCTGTTTTTGGGTGGGGGCTCGCGCTTACGGGAGCAATAGTCCTAGACCGCTCCAACCCGGAGCAGGCGAGGCAGAAGCTTCAGGATGGGTCTTCCAAAGCGGCGGGCGGTTGGTCTATCCTCATCTACCCGGAGGGGACCAGGAGCCCCGATGGGAAGTTGCTTCCATTCAAGAAAGGTCCGTTCATGCTCGCCGTGAGCACCGGTGTGCCTCTCCTCCCCGTGACGGTCAACGGCGCCTATAAGATTCTGCCGAAGAAGACGCTGGAGCTCCGCCCCGGCCACATCACCGTGACCCTCTCAGATCCTATATCTACCGAAGGCTTGGACAAGAAAGATGTTCCCGAGCTGCTGCGAAAAACCAAGGCGGCGATCGAGGCGAACCTCGACCCACACTACGACCCGTTCGCTTCCCGCAACGGAACCCCTCAGGCGAAAGCATGATCGGGAGCGCCCGCGATTGAGATAGGGCTGCTAGTCCGCTTCCCGGTTTTCCCCGCGAGCCAGCTTTGCGGCAGGGACCGCCATCAAGGTTACCATCGCTTTGGCCACGAGGGCTTCGTCCCCACGTTTCCTTATGTCCAGCACTTCCGATTCGGAAACGATGACCTGACGCCCTTCCCGAATTACCCGGGAATTGCAGATCAGGGCTTCTCCGAACGCGGGTCTGAGGAAGTTTATTTTGAATTCTATAGTGAGAATTTGGACGTTCTCCGGGACCGTGGTAAACGCGGAATAGCCTGCCGTATGATCGGCCATCGTGGCAATCACCCCCGCGTGAATAAACCCGTCTTGCTGACGATGATCCGGAGTGATCGTCACTCGCGACTGAAACCGGCCCCAGCTTGCGTCCATTGCCTTATAACCACAGTATTTGATGAAACCCCTCTCATAGTCCTTCTTTATGAAATCCAATCGCTCTTGGCGTACGGACCGCTTTCTCATGCTCACCTTCCTGGTCGCGGCTCTGCCCTCCTTATATATAGCAAGGAGGTTCCAATCTCGGCCAGCATATTCGGTCGGAGGTGATATGTCTTCGGTCAGACGGATGTTGCATCGCGCGCCGAAAGTTTGATAATATTTTCGTTCTTGGCCTTGAGGCGGCGTTACACGGACACCGTTTTTTTCGGGCGGGCAGCTCGGCGCCCGCATCGAAATATGATCGTCTTCGCCTGAAGAGACGAATTGGTAACATCGGTCGGTGAACGAACTCATTGATAACCCTTATTGGTAGCGGAAGAAACGGCGCTTCGCGGGAGGATGCGGCTCTTCGTTCAACCTTTGAGCTACTCCGGATGGCCCGAGAAGCACGGGCGGTCCATATTGTCCGGGATGGCTGGTGGCGGTCGGAGCCGCTTTGTGAGGAAGGCTGATGCTTCCGAGGTAAGGGAATTTTAGGTCTTAGGAGTTATGGAGAGGGCCATGAAAACAAAGTACGTGTACGCGTTTGAGGCAGGGGATGGAAAGAACAAGAAGCTCTTGGGGGGCAAAGGCGCCAACCTCTGTGAGATGACTCAGATCGGACTGAGGGTCCCACCCGGCTTCGTGATCACCACGGACGCGTGCCTCGCGTATCTTAATTCGCCCACCAACGATCTGCCCCAAGGTCTTATGGACGAGGTCATGGAGCACATAAGGGCCCTGGAAAAGGCTACCGGTAAGGGCTTTGGCGATCCGGAAAACCCGCTTCTCGTTTCGGTGCGCTCTGGATCGGCCCTCTCCATGCCGGGAATGATGGATACCATATTGAACCTCGGCTTGAACCAGGACACCATCCACGGACTTATCAAGCAAACCGGCAACGAGCGCTTTGCCTACGACGCGTATCGTCGTTTTATCCAGCTCTTCGCCAAGGTCGCGATCGGAATTCCTGACGATTACTTCAACGCGTCTCTGGACGCGATCAAAGTGAAATCAGGGGCGATCTCGGACATTGACCTCACCACCTCCGATCTTCAGGAGATCACGGACCTCTTCCTCCATGTTGTGGAGGAGCAGGCGTTGCGATCCTTTCCCCAGGACGTATACGAACAACTGACCATCGCGATTAAGGCTGTCTTCGGCTCTTGGATGGGGAAGCGAGCCGTCGATTACCGCCGTGAGTTTCGTATCACACCGGATATGGCCAATGGGACGGCCTGCAATATAGTGGCGATGGTCTTCGGCAATATGGGCAGCGACAGCGGCACCGGCGTCGGCTTCACCCGAGACCCCGCCACGGGCGAGAACTTGATGTTCGGGGAATACCTGGTGAACGCCCAAGGTGAAGACGTGGTGGCCGGCATCCGGACCCCCAAACCTATTCAGGCCATGGCAAAGGAGATGCCCGACCTCTACGCCCAATTGGAAGACCTCAGGCAGAAGCTGGAACGGCATTACCGCGAGGTTCAGGACTTCGAATTTACCATCGAGAAGGGGGTTCTGTACTGCCTTCAGACCCGCAACGGCAAGATGAACGCCACGGCCATGGTGCGCACTTCCGTGGAAATGGAATCGGAAGGGCTGCTCACCAAAGATGAGGCCCTGGCCCGGATCAATCCAGAGAATATGGAGCAACTCCTCTACCCCGGACTGGATCCGTCGTATGACGCCAAGCCGCTTGCGACCGGCTTGCCGGCCTCTCCCGGCGCGGCCTCCGGAAAATGCGTCTTCGACGCGGATCGGGCCGAGTCGCTAGGCAGCGCGGGGGAGAAGGTGATCCTGGTGCGTGAGGAGACCAAGCCCGATGACATCCACGGTTTTTTTGCCTCGCAGGGCATCCTGACCAGTCGTGGGGGCAAGACCTCTCACGCGGCGGTGGTCGCCCGGGGAATGGGCAAACCATGTGTGGCCGGCGCGGAAGGGATTCATGTGGATACGCTCCATCGGCTGGCTCAAGTGGGTGATAGGGTTGTCCACGAAGGAGATGTCATCACCATCGACGGCGCCACTGGAAACGTCTATCTGGGCGCCATCCCTACCGTGGAGCCTGAGTGGAGCGCGGAGCTCGATATTTTGCTTCAATGGGCCGACGATACCGCTCGTCTTGGGGTGAGGGCCAACGCGGACACCCCCGAAGATGCGGAACGGTCCAGAAAGTACGGCGCCACGGGGATCGGTTTGTGCAGGACCGAGAGAATGTTCAACGCGCCTGACCGGCTACCGATTGTGGTGGATATGATCCTCGCGCAGGACAAGGAACAGCGGGAAGAAGCCTTGGCGCGCCTGCTTCCTATTCAGCGGGCAGACTTTGTGGGGATCTTCAAGGCCATGTCACCCTATCCCGTTACGATCAGGCTCCTCGATCCTCCTATCCATGAATTTCTGCCACTGGAAAGCGAACTCCTCGTGCAGCTCGATGACTTGCGAGAGCTTCGCGACACCGTCCGTACGGCCTCCAGGCTTCTTGACACCGTTCGCTTTGTGGATCCCGCTTTGCATGAGAAGTACGCCGCGGGAATAGCCAAGCTGCCGATAAATCTGGAACGGCTTGACACGGAAACTGTCGAGAAGGTCCTCGCAAAACGAGAACTAATGCTTCAGCGAGCTCGGACCTTGCGAGAGGTTAACCCCATGCTGGGGCATCGCGGCGTACGACTCGGGCTTAGTTATCCCGAGATTTACGGTATGCAGATCATGGCAATTCTGGAGGCCACAGCGGAGTGCCTGAAGCAGGGGGTGGAAGTCCACCCCGAGATCATGGTTCCTCAGGTGGGCATTGCGAAGGAATTAGAAGCGGTCAAGACGCTCGTGGACACGATAGCCCTGGAAGTTGAAGCCAGTCATAAGGTAAAACTCGATTGCAAGTACGGCACCATGATCGAGGTGGTCAGGGCCTGCGTGCTGGCGGGCGAGATTGCGGAGATTGCGGAGTTCTTTTCGTTCGGCACAAACGACTTAACCCAAGCCACCTTCTCATTCAGCCGTGAAGACGCGGAGAACAAATTCCTCCCCTTTTACCAGGAGACCGGAATCCTGGATACAAACCCGTTCGAGTCTCTCGACACCAAAGGTGTGGGGGGCCTGATGCGCCTCGGGGTAACCGAAGGGCGCAAGACGAAGCCTGACCTGAAGATCGGCATCTGCGGGGAACACGGCGGCCACCCGGCTTCCATAAACTTCTGCCATGAAGTAGGGCTGGATTACGTGTCATGTTCGGGCCCACGCGTTCCCATCGCGAGGCTTGCCGCGGCCCATGCGGTTCTCAAAGAAAGGGCGTCCATCACGGACAAATCGTTGTGAACGTGAACGCGTTGGGACAGGTCTTCGACTCAGCATTTTCTTGACCGGCGCGCTCTCGAATGGTACTGTAAAGCGCTGCCCGGTTAGGATTGCGCCTCGCGCGTTGTTGGGGCCTGAAAGGAATGACGATGAAACGGTGGAGACTTACAGCCGCGGTCGTATTTGCACTGTGTTGCATGATGGCGTCTCTTTCCTTCACCGCGGGAATGCCCGACTCGACCAAACACACCCCTGAGCGGCCTATTCCACCCGAGTCCGTGGGGGGAGTCTCCGTGCCGTTTGACGTGCCCATTTGGCCGACCATTTTGAAGACCGAATTTCACGTGCTCCCTTGGATCAGTTTTGGCACGGCTTCGATCACTATTCCCGGAACGGGTAAGTGTATCGACATCCCTTCGCCGTGCCTCTCCCTGAAGGCTATCCCGGTCTGGATTCCGTGGCTGAGGCCGCTGGACGTGGAGTGTAAAGACCCGGCTGTCTGCCCGGGCAAGTGATCCCGCCTGAAGGAATAGTCCCAAGGATTGTTCAACCGCTCCAATCCGACTACAATGGCTCCACCATTGAGAGGAAATGGAGCCGCGCGTTGGATAGGACATCCGTTGCATCGGTGCTTGATCAGATTCTTGGTTTCTTAAGCGGACCCCCAGGACTTCTGCTGGAGATTCCCGTCCGGGAAAACCTCACCCAACGAACCGAAGCGCTCCTGGACAAGGCTCATTTTCCTGGAGAAGCCCTCTACGTGGGGATCCTGGGCGGGACCGGCGTAGGCAAGTCCACGCTGATCAACGCGCTTGCCCGCGCGGAAATCTCCGAAGTGTCCGACCGTAGGCCCTTTACAGACCGGGCGGTCGTCTATCGCTATCGGGACACGGAGCGGGGGCTCGACCAAGTGGCCCACCTGATACGGGAACCCGACGCGCTCCATGACAGCGAACCCATCAAGGATCTGATTCTCATCGATCTCCCGGACTTTGACAGCACGGAGCTGGAAAATCGAACAACGGCGCTCCACATGCTGCCCTGGCTCGATTGCGTGGTCTGGGTGGTAACCCCGGAGAAATACGCGGACGAAGTTTTTTACCGGCTGGTGAGAGACACCGCAATCAACACCGAGAATTTTACCTTCGTCCTGAACAAAGCCGACGAGCTGAAGGCGCAGGATGGGGCAAAGTCCCGCGGGAAAATCACCGATGTGCTGGGTGACTTCGCCTTCAGGCTACGGCATGAAGGGGGCGTCGAACAGCCTCGCATATTCGCTCTTTCCGCGGCCCAGGAATTTTACGGCGCCACTCCCGATCCGGTCCTGGAAAAAGAGTTCGATCGATTCCGTGGGTTCCTCATGGCCAAGCGCGACGCGAAAGAGATCGCGTCGGTCAAGACGGTCAATCTGGTGGAGGAAACAAGCCGTCTCCTTGCCGACGTCCGAGCGGCTCTCCGTCCTGACGATCTGACGCGACTCGCGCAATCAATCCGAGTAAGGGAGGCGGTTCCCGGAGATGCGCCGCCCTCCGTTAACCTTGTCGCGCAGGAACAGAGGCAACGGCTGGCATCCGCCGTCTTTCGGACGCTGGTCTCAGAGGAGCCCTCGATCCGACCTGTGAAGATCGGCATGAAGATAATGGACCTCAGGTTTCGAGAAGAGTCGCCATCCGATGAACTCCTGGAGTCCCGGTTTCAGAGTTTAGCGGACGCGCTGGGCGCGGAAGCGCGAAGGGACCTGGAGCGACGGGGAGCGCAAACCCACCACGAGCTTCTCCTCACTTTCGGAGAATCAGCCGCGTCAGGAGGGATCGACCCGCGCATTCTTATCGACGAAGTTGTCCACAAGGCTGCAACTGCGTTTTCGAGGGGCCTGAGCCTGATACGTTTGCGACGCGGGGGGCGCTTCACCAGGGCCCGGCAGAAGACGGTCCTTGCCCTGCCCTTCGTGGTTTTCGCCGTGAAGCTGGCGGGCCTTTCGCGGATCGAGACCTTCTTGGAACAGCCGGGCGTCACCAAGGGTTTTGGTCTGGCGCTGGCGGCGCTTACGAATCTGTTCAGCTCCGACGGGCTTGTGGGCTTGTGCGTGGTCTTGATCTGCCAGCTCTTGCTCACATGGCATCTCGCGTCCCGGAGAGTGAGAAGGCTGGAAAGGAAGTCCCAATCTTTAGCTGATGTTGCTGTCGACGAGCTTCGCCGCAGCCTTGTGTCAGCGATGGAAGAATTCCGAAAAAAACAGCGACAGACAGCAGAGCAGATCGAAGAAAGCCTCAAGGGGTTGAATGGATTGGAAGAGACGTTCCGTACGGTCTCCCAATCCGAGCCCCGGCTTCGCCACGCGGCTTCGTAGCCATGCGGTGACCCCGCGGAACACCGGGGAACCGCATCGTTCGCGGTCTTCACATCATCCATGCGGCGCCCTGCGTTCACCACGTCCTACTGTTGAACGGAGCGGCGGCAGAGTCATAACGTGGATCTAACCAGGATCATTTTACGGAATGTTTTTCGTCATCGACTGCGCGCGGCCCTCACCATTTCGGGCGTCGCGGTGGCGATGCTGGCCTTTGCCATGCTGATCACGCTTGTGGACGCGTGGTACTCGGGGGTGAATTTTGCCGCGGAAAACCGGTTGATAACAAGAAACAAGATCTCTCTGATTTACAGTCTGCCGCTCTCGTACGAAAACCGTATTCGCCAGGTGCCGGACGTGACCGGAGTGAGCCACGGTGTCTGGTACGGAGGCATATACAAGGACAAAAAGAACTTCTTCGGTCAGTTCGCCATAGGAGAATTGGAGTACCTGAATCTCTTGGCCGAGTTTCTCGTGAACGAACAGGAGAAAAAGGCCTTCGCCACCCGCCGCAACGCCGCAATAGCCGGGAGGAAACTCGCGGAGCGCTTCGGATGGAAAATCGGGGACGTGATCCCCCTTCAGGGGACGATTTTCCCGGGAAATATAGAGCTTGTTCTCGTGGGAATCTACCGAGGCGCACGAAAAGGTGTGGACGAGACCACGCTTATGTTCCGATGGGATTACCTGAACGAGCTCCTCAAGAAGAGCATGCCCGAGCGAGCCGATAGGGTGGGATGGTACCTTCTCCGGATACGCGATCCGGATAGGGCTGCCGAGGTCGCACGCGAGGTGGACGCGCTTTTCGAGAATTCCCTCGCTGAGACGTTGACTGAGACCGAGAAGTCTTTTCAGATGGGCTTCGTCGCGATGACGGATGCGATTGTGGCCTCTATTCGAGTTATCTCCGCGGTGGTCATCGGCATAATTCTGCTGGTCCTGGCAAACACCATGTCCATGACCGCGAGGGAGCGAACCGCGGAATACTCAGTGCTCAAGACCCTCGGATTCGGCCGACGATTCGTCTTCACCTTGATAGCCGGCGAATCCATATCCATAGCGGCGGCGGGCGGCGTTCTTGGTTTGATGGCCAGCTACCCCGCAGCCGCGCTCTTCCATCATGAATTGCAGGCTTTTATCCCCATTTTCGACGTGGAGCCCGAAACCCTCGCCCTGTCAATGGGAGTTTGTCTACTGGTAGGCCTGCTGGCTGCCATACCCCCGGCGGTCAGGGTAACGAGAATGCCGATCGCCGAGGGGCTCGGACACGTGGGGTAACCGCGTTCGATCTTCAGAGCTTCCGTTGTCCGTCAGGTCCGGTGGCCGCGGGCCTGCGATTTGCTCCGGGGAGTGGGACGCGCCATTGTTGATGGGAATCCACCGCCTCGCTTTGAAAATGAAGAGAAACGCAGGCAGGGAAAGGAGAAACGTGAGGGCAAAGAATTGAGCGTAGCCCATCTTAGTGGTTGCCCACCCGCTGAAGGCCCCTGCGATGATCCCGGCCACCCGAAAGAGCGCGGAGAGGAGCGCGTACTGGGTGGCTGAGAATTCTTTCCGGCAAATACTCATGAGAAAGGCCAGAAACGCAGCGGTTCCCAGCCCCCCGCAGAACGATTCCACTACGGACGCCGCGTATATACCTGTCTTGCCCGTTTCCGGGTACGCGGCGACAAACGCGTAGGAGAGGTTACTCAGAGACTGCCAGAGTCCCAGGAACCACAGGCCGTGAAAAATGCCGAAGCGCGCCATGAAGAGGCCCCCTGCGAGGCCTCCTAAGATTGCGGAAAGGATGCCGAAGGTCCCGGTGATGAAGCCGATTTCGTCGGTTGTCAGGTTCCCCGCGAGCCAGAAAGGGCGCACCATAGGCCCGATAGCCATGTCCCCCAGCTTGTACAAGAGAATGAACGCGGCCACCGACACGGCGCTCTGGCGGGTCAACAGATCGCGCAGCGGCGCAATGAGAGTGGAGATGGTAACCGAAGGTCGCTTTACCTCGACAGGGGGCAACTTAAGCGATATCAACGCGCAAATACAGAGCACCACTCCCGCGGCCACGAAAGTGAACTGCCAACCTACCCACCCACCAAGGGCAACGAAAAGCCCGCCGGCCACCACCATGGCCACTCGGTACGCGGCTTGCCTGAATCCGTTGGCGATGCCCATTTCCGATGCGCGCAGCATCTCAATGGAATACGCGTCAATGGCAATGTCCTGAGTAGCCGAAAGGATCGCCAGGGACCCCAGGGTCGCCCACAGCAACGCGGTCGGCGCCGAAGGGTTCAGCGTGACCAGCGCCAGCATGCATGCCGCCATCACATATTGCGCGGCGGTGATCCATTGACGACGCGTGCCCAGGAAATCCACCGCAGGCGCCCAGAGGAACTTGAGCGCGTATGGGAGGCTCACCAGGGTCAGCAATCCCATGTCGGTGAGGGACATCCCATGAATGCGGAAATAGACGGGAAGGGTCTGTTCAAGAATCCCGAACGGAAATCCCTCGGCAAAGTACAGGATGGAGACGATGATGAGTTTTCTATTAAGACTCACAGCTTGTCCTGGGCCGTTAGGTGGGAGAGAGTGGCCTTCTCAAAAGCAACGGGAGTATACAGTAATTGGTATCAATATGAAAGATTTCTCGCATGTTAAATAAAAATATTCCTATTTTGGTTTATGAATGGGCAAGCGATCGCGGCGCCCATTGATTGGGCTTTTGCATCCCCGCGCACATGGATTATAATTGTGGACTGCGAGGAATATCTGATGCCGGGACCTGATTCAAGCAGGAATGTCAGCGCAAAGGAGGCGGTTTCTCATATCCGCGGCCCCCTTTCCAACGCGCAGATCATGGAGCAGTTCAAAATCAGTGTTCATGGGTTCGCGGACTTACTGAAACAGCTTTTTGAGAAAGGGCTTATCACGGAAGAAGATCTGACCAAGCGCGGGATACGGTTCAAGGTGATGCGGAAACGCGAAGGATCAACCGTTCCGCCGGCGATTCTCGCTCCACCCCCGGATGAAGGTGACGAGGAATTCGTGGACACCGTGACGCTTACGGAGATGCTTACCTTCAAGGCGTTCGATGCGCTACCCGGCGCCAAAGGTAAAGGCGAAGATTCGAAACGCGCACAGGATGCGGAACCGGGGCCCGAGGAAAAGAAGGGCAAGTTCACGCTCTCCGGTTTTTTCAAGAAGGACCGGTAGCGGTTCGGGTTAGGGCCGACCACCTCCCCCTCGATTGCCATAGCTCAGAAGCCGAAACAAACCGCGGAAGTCCACTGCTGCCCGGAGCGCTCCGGGGGTTCGACTCGGAGAGGGGTATGAAGAGCCCTCGGCTGCGCAATAATTTGGAGGAGAGACCCATTCATCCCCCCCAATCCCTTCCCTCACGTT
>Ga0194126_10003266_pt1 | contig 25870 bp, 29 predicted proteins | sample TA2KigC150mmetaG_FD_148641 | JGI IMG/M metagenome (GOLD analysis project Ga0194126, IMG submission 148641) | Freshwater microbial communities from Lake Tanganyika, Tanzania - TA2015035 Kigoma Deep Cast 150m | ecosystem: Environmental > Aquatic > Freshwater > Lake | place: Tanzania: Lake... | reverse complement strand
TCAGTCGCCTGGCGGCAACTGACGGCGGCACGGCTGACCAAGGGGCAACGATGGCGTATGTCGATCTGCTTGGCAGAGCACTTGAAGACCGGAACATTCAGGAAGACGAGGGGCAATCCCTCGTCGAGGTTGCGCTCCAGTGGGGGCTGACGTTTGACCACATCAAAGCCATCCATGGCGATTACTTGCGCCGACTCGTCAAGACGGCGTGCGCCGATGGCGTCGTCACCACCAAGGAACAGGAAGACCTGAGACTCGTCGCAAGATTGCTTGGGTTCGAGGAGATGAGCCAATCCCAGATGGAAACTCTCATTCATTCCGTTGCCCATGACGAGAGCCAGGAATGCCTCGCTGCGGCATCCGGTGACACGCTGCGCGGGAAACGGGTGTGCTTCACGGGCGAAGGGCAGTGCCGGTTGAATGGTGCCGTCATCTCGCGCGAACTGGCCACGTCGCTCGCGGAACGAAACGGCATGACGGTCGTTGATTCGGTCACGAAGAAGCTGGACATCCTCGTTGTGGCAGACCCACACACGCAGTCAACGAAAGCGAAGAAGGCCCGGCAATACGGACTCAGAGTCATTCACGAGCCGGAGTTCTGGAGGATGCTGGGCATAGCAACAGAATGAGGAAAGACGGAAGCGCGAACCAGCCGGTGGTGGTTACGTCGCTTCGCGCCGAACCACACCGGCGCCTTCGCGCCGCGCGGACGCGGCGCGAACGGGCGGCTTGCCCGCAGTCCTGCGCGCGAGTCCGCGCCGCTGCGCGGCGCGAACCCGCGCTTGGACCGGCATCCCGGCAGGAGCCGGGACGCCGGCCTTTTGGGATGGTGCCGCACACTTCGTGCGCGTCACCATCCCGCAGGCTGCCGGTCAAGCCGCCCGTTCGGCATGGGAGGAGACAGTACGAAATGAAGCAATCGGAACACAGGGCCATGCAACCCGCGACGGCGCTCTGGCGTGACTACCATCCCGCCGAGGCTCCATTTGCCTTCAAAGCGTCGGACATTCGTTCTGCCCGCACATGGCAATCCCGCACCCGGCGCGCGCTCGCCCAACGACTCGGGCTTAACGCGATGCCTTCCTACTTGCCCCGTGCCCGCGTGATCGAAGAGGTGGATAGGGGTGAGTACGTCCGACGGAAGATCGTCCTTTCCACGGGCCCGAACTCGTTGATGCCGGTCTATCTCCTGCTGCCCAAAGACCGGCCAGCGCCGCATCCCGTGGTGCTGGCCTTCCACGGCCACGGGTACGGGGTGAAAGACATTGTGGGCTTGTGGGAGGATGGTACGGAGCGAAATGCTCCCGACGGGTACCACAAGGACTTTGCGGTCGCTCTCTGCAGGGCGGGCTTCGCTGTCGCCGCGCCGGAGATTTCGTGTTTTGGGGAAAGGCAGACCGATTTCTCCCGTCTCAACTCGGCGCTGGGGCAACCGATCCCGACGACATGCACGCACACGGCCATGCTGGCGTTTCACCTCGGCATTTCTGTGGTGGGGCTGCGCGTGCATGATGGTATGCGCCTGGTCGACTACCTGCAGACGCGCAAGGAACTCGACATCAACCGACTGGGGGCTATGGGCATTTCGGGCGGAGGCATGCATACGTTCTTCTCGACCTGCCTGGATACCCGCATCCGTGCGTGTGTTATCAGTGGGTACTACTCGACGTTCCGCGACAGCATCCTGGCCATGTCACACTGCGCCTGCAACTTCGTGCCGGGATTGGCCGAGTTCGGAGAGATGCACGATCTGGTTGGCCTGATTGCGCCCCGCCCGATGCTCGTTGAGGCCGGCACGCGTGATCCGATCTTCCCGATCTCCGCGGTTCGTTCCGCTGTGGCCAGGGCGCGCGCCGTGTACGGGGTGTTTGACTCGTGCCACCTTGTCAGAACGGACTTCTTCGAAGGCCGCCATCAGATCAGCGGCCGTGAGGCATACCGCTTTCTTGGAGGCGCGCTCACGGGAACGGACCAGAGCCGAACGACGCCTCGCACTTTACGTCGCGTTCCGCGCCGCAAGTGAAGGCGAGTTGTTCGCGCCGCGCCCCTGCGGGACGCGGCGCGAACGGGGCGGCTTGCCCGCAGTCCTGCGCGCGTGCCCGCGCCGCTGCGCGGCGCGAACCCGCGCTTGGACCGGCATCCCGGCAGGAGCCGGGACGCCGGCCTTTTGGGATGGTGCCGCACACTTCGTGCGCGTCACCATCCCGCAGGCTGCCGGTCAAGCCGCCCGTTGGCAGAGACGAGACGAGAAAATGGGCTTGCCTCAGAGGTGAGTGCTACTATAGTATCACACCATGAGAACTGAACTTGTCACGACGTTGAAGCGGCAGGCGACGCGCATACTGGCGGATCTGCATGAGTCCAAGGACCCCGTTCTGATCACCGAACACGGCGCCCCGTCGGCCTATCTCGTGGATGTCACGGCGTTCGAGATGATGCAGGACCGGATGACGATCCTGGAGGGGATTGCCCGCGGAGAACGGGCGATCCTGGAGGGACGGACGCTTACCCATGCGGAAGCCAGAGGGAGAATGAAGAAGTGGCTCGCCTAGTCTGGACTGAGCCGGCCCTCGCCGATCTGGAAGCGATCGCCGACTACATTGCGCTGGATAACCCGGCGGCTGCGAGCCGACTCGTGCAGAGGGTGTTCGAGAGCGTAGAGCGGCTGGAACGTTTTCCATCTTCCGGCAAGCGTCCGCCCGAACTGCCGCGCACGCCCTATCGCGAAATTGTCGTCACGCCCTGTCGCGTGTTTTACCGGGTTGAGGGAGATCAAGTGTGCCTGCTGTACGTGATGCGGGCAGAGCGTCTGCTCAGGAGATGGCTGATCGGGGAACGCAACAGAACCCGATAGGACTGCCAACCACACCTCGGACCGTACAGTGTCCCGCGGCGCGGTCCACTGCCGGTCAAGGTGACCGTTCGGCGAATAGACGTGAAAGGGAAGAAAACACTTGCCGTCGGTTTGATCGCCCTCGTTTTGGGCGCATGCGTGGGCGCGATCGGATTGTGGGTAAGTTTAGGCCCTGCAATCCGCGAAATTGCGAAGTGGGGACCCCTTCGTCGCGCCCCAGAGCCATCTGTTGTCATACTGAGTGATCCAGGAGAGGATCCTATGTGGTTACCCATCGCGATATCGACGACACGCGAAGGGGTTGAGCCGGAACGGTGCCAGGTGAATAGTCCCTCCTTCGCAACTCACTCGCGGGCAGACATATCAACGACGGGAATCGTGCGAAAGCTGTCTCGCGACATCCCGAGGGACGTCGCGGCCGGCGTCCCGCCCGACCGCGCGTCGGGGGATTCCGCCACGTCGCGGCATCGCACCCGCATCCTGAACCTGCGCAACACCCTGCGCGCGCTTGGGTTGGGCAGCGTGGACAGTTTGCCTGGCACTGCCGGCATGGAGGTTGCCCCACTCCGGTTCAGGATCACTCCGCAGCGTTGCGTAGCGATGGCTGAGTCGAATGCGGAATGCCGTCCCTCGTTCCGCGACCGGATGTCGATGACGGCGTCAATCTGATGTTCCTTCAGAGGGTGATGAAGCAGTCGTCGTGACGGCGGTACCGATGGTGAAGAGGGTTTGCATTGACTGGCGGGCAAGGGTATGTCATCAGGCCAAGGACTACAAACTCCTCTTTGCGGAATCTGGGGGGGGCACCGGTATCGGGAGGGTGTAGCATGCCAGTGAACGTAGCGGGTCAGTTGACTGCCGCCGTCCTTCCATGGGTGCTCCTGTTCGGCGTCATGTCGGTGCTGTACCCCGCGTTCCGTGTCTTCCTCCTGCCCAAGCTCAAGGGCTACCTCGGCGAAGCGAGCATCAACTTCTGGGCCAAGCGTCTGCTTGATCAAAGCGCGTACCACCTGATCCCCAACGTCATACTACCCACACCGGACGGTACCACCCAAATCGACCACGTCATCGTGTCCCGGTACGGGATATTCGTGCTGGAAACGAAGACGTACAAAGGCTGGATCTACGGCGACGAACGCGAAGCCCAGTGGACGCAGGTGAACTTCAAGCGCAAGGACCGATTCCAGAACCCGCTGCGCCAGAACTATAAGCACACGAAGACGCTGGCTGAGCTGACCGGCATCCCCGCGGAGTGCTTCAAGTCGCTGGTGGTGTTCGTGGGCGACTGCACGTTCAAGACGGACATGCCGGCGAACGTCGTTTACGTCGGGGATTTCGTGCGGTACATCAAGGGCTTCCAGACGCCGATCATCAAGGACGAGCAGGTATCGGAGATCGTCAGCGTGATCGGCGAGTGGGCCGGCACGGTCACGGACAAACAGAAGGCCGGCCACATCGCCCATGTCAGGGAGAAGAAGGCGCCCGTGAGTGCCGACGCCCCGGCGCCGGCCTGTCCGCGGTGCGGCACCACCATGACGCTGCGCACGAGCCGGAAGGACGGAGGCCAGTTCTGGGGCTGCCCAAAGTACCCGGCATGTCGGGGGACGAGGCCGGCAACTTGACGCGTTGAAGCCCACAAACGTGCCTTTGCGGAACCTTCGGCATCCGAGTTCCCGACCTGGTTCGGCCGGCGGCTGACGGGCTTGATCGCGCTTGATCTGTCTGCGCCCGCCCGCGACCAGAACGAAAGAGGAGAAGACAAACATGTGGTTTAGAAGACGCAAAGAGAAGAGTGTTGATCTGGAACGTTTGGACGCCGTTGAGCCGGTGGAGGCCTTGCGCGCACTGGCACGGGAGAACGGCTTGGACATCCAAAAACTCAAACTGAGCATTCCGCTGGGGAAAGGGGGTACGGAGTTCCGTATCCAACGCAACGAGCTTTGGGTGAACGACCATGCCGGCAACGCCCTGTGGCGGGTGGACGCGCTCCGGCCCCTGTTCAGGGGGAACCGCCAACCGCCGTCCGACGAGGAGATGGGACACTATCCGCCCGAGTATGTCATGTTCTTCTACGGGATCGAAAGCAATGTGCGGCTGTTCTGCGCGCTGACGCGGCCGCCTACGGACGCCGAATTCTTGGATCTGTACACACAGATGCGGCGCAGGCCGGACGGACGGAGCCTTGGGCCGCTGCACGATGTGATCTGGCAGAGCGCGGCGCTGGCGTTGGGGTTGCGGCCCTGGAGCGAGGCGGAATACGACGCCGTATTCGGCCAGTTGGCCCGCTCGGCCCGCCACTTCAAGATCGGCCCCTCGTCGCGGAACTACCTGGCGTATGTTCAGACGATCGGTCGGGCAGCGCAACAGGGGGAATGAGGGTGTGCAAACTCCGTGGGCAGAACGGGCAGCCGCCGAATCGGTGCCAGGCAAATAGTCCTGGCGCTCCCGCGGCGACCTCGGGCCGGGGGCTTTGCCGGGCGTTTGGGTGGCGTCGGCGGCTTCTCCTGGCGGGCCTGAGTTCGCCGGGGGCGTTTTGCGCGGCTTGTTTCGGCGGCGGGAGGGCAGGGCGGCCGCGACTTGGCCGTTCTTGAGCAGGCTCCGCCGTCGGAATGTTGGGATGCGGGGCGGCGCGGCTAATGGTTGCCCATGACCTGGAAGGCGAGCGGCTCGATAACGTACAGCTCGCACAGCCGTTTGAGCCGGTTGATGAACGCTTCCTTTTCCGTGGGGCCGAAGGGGAACTCGCCGGCGGAGCCGACAGTGCGGTTGTAGACGTGGACGAAGGTATCTTCCTGAGGCTTGATGCGCGGGTGTCTCATTCCGGTTGTCTCCACCTTTCCCGAGGGACCGACACGGCCCTCTATCCCTACGGGTGATGGTCCACCGCGTGAAGCGTAAGCACGAGGTGCTCGAGGGTTCTGAGGATCTCGGGGACGTATTCCTCGACGGCCTTCACGCTGCCGGGCAACGCGTAGATAAGCGTCCGGCGGGCCACCGCGGCCACGCTGCGGCTGAGAAGCGCGTTCGGCTTCTCCGCGCCGTACTTCACGCGGATGTGCTCCATGATGCCGGGGATGACCTTGTCGGCCACGGCCTGCACCGCCTCGGGCGTTACGTCGCGGGGCCCGATTCCCGTTCCGCCCGTCGTGAATACCACGTCCAGGCCGCGGTCGCGCGCCGCCTCGAGCTCGCGGACAAGCGCCGGCCGCTCGTCAGGCAGCACCCGCATTTCAAACTCCGGACGCCAGCGCCGCTCCCGCAGGAAACACGCCGTCAGCTCGCGGATCCGCGGCCCGCCGCGGTCCTCGTACACGCCCCGGCTGGCCCTGTCGCTCATGGTCACGATCCCGATGCGCAACGCCCGCGGACGATGCTCCAGCCGGTCGCCCGGCCGCAGGCTCCCGCCCCGGATCACGCGGCAGAAGACCCCCTCCCCGGGCATCACGCAGGCCCCGATCTCCCGGAAGATGGCGCAGCCGTCGCCGTGGCACGCCTTGCCGATCTGCGTGACCTCCAGCTCCAACCCCTCCGACAGGAAGCGGTCCAACATGCACACCGCGCGCAGATCAGCGCCCTCGACGGTCACGTTCTCGGCCAACTCGCCCGGCTTGATCTCCCGCCCGAGACGCGGCTCGAACTCCGCGATAATCTCCCGCGACAGGATGCTCACCTGGCGATGCCAAGGCCCGGCGTGCGCGTCGCCCGCGACGCCCGCCTCGTCAATGCGGATCTCGGGCACGGGCCGCTTGGGGGTCCCCTTTTCCGCGGACACGTTGACGGACAGAACTCTCATCGCTCCTTCCGCTTCTCCACCAGCCGTATCTCCTGAATGGCCATCTCGCCGTCCACGGCCTTGCACATGTCGTAGAGCGTCAGGGCGGCGACGGACACGGCCACCAGCGCCTCCATCTCGATGCCGGTCCTGTCCGTGCAGACGGCTTCGCTCTCGATCTCGACGCCGTCTTCGGCCGGGCGCAGGTCCACGCGGACGTGCTCGATCCCGATGTTGTGGCACAGCGGAATCAGGTCCCAGGTCTTCTTGGCGGCCGCGATTCCGGCCAGCCGGGCCGCGGCCAGCGCGTCGCCCTTCTGCAGCAGGTTCTCCCTGAGCAGCCGCACCGTCTCCGCCTTCATCCGTATCCTGCCCCGGGCCCGGGCCGTGCGCCGCACGCGCGCCTTGCGCGAGACATCCACCATGCGCGCCGCGCCTTGCTTGTCCAGATGACTGAGATCCATTGGCATGCTCCCGTCTTCAGTCGTGGATGGAGAGATCAGGGTCCCATCCAGTCTTTCCCCCCTGATCTTTGCCCTCCCCCCCACCCCCCTCTACCCTCCGATCGCGCACATCTCCCGGTTGCGGCAGCGCGAGCCGCTTTCCGGCTTTGCCGCCACCGCCGCCCGTATCGAACCCCGCATATCCGTGAAGTCAACCGCGATTTCATCCTCGGAGAAAAGGCAGGGCTTCAGAAAGCCGTCCGAAGTGAGCCTGAGCCGGTTGCATTGCGCGCAGGACGGCGGCCGCTCGGCACGGAAGCGCGCGCGCAGATCGCGCCGGTCGTAGAGCGAGAAATGCATGATCGTCTGCAGCCGCATGCCCCGGGCGTCGCAGAACCGCCGCATGCGCTCCACCTCGTCGACGCCGGTATCCTCGATGATCACCATGTTGATCTTGACCGGCGTCAGCCCCGCGGCGGCCGCCGCCTCAATGCCTCGCAGCACCTGTCCCAGATCGCCGCCGCGCGTCACGGCGCGATAGCGCTCCGGGTCGAGCGTGTCCAGCGACACGTTCACGCGCCCCAGGCCGCGCGCCTTCAGGACTCCCGCCATCGCGGCCAGCCGCGTCCCGTTCGTGGTCATGGCAAGCTCGCGCAGACCGCCGATGCGCGCGAGCCGGCCCACCAGCTCCTCGATGTTGTGCCGGACCAGCGGCTCGCCGCCGGTCAGGCGGATCTTCGTGACGCCCAGCGCAACGGCCTCGCGGGCCACGGCCTCGATCCGCGCGTACGACAGGATGGCGTCGCGCGGCTTGCAGGCGATGCCCTCCGCCGGCATGCAGTAGACGCATCGCAGGTCGCAGCGGTCCGTGACGGAGATCCGCAGGTAGTCGATTTGGCGCTCAAATCGGTCGTACATCAACCAGCGTCCCTTCGGCGACTTCCGCAACGCCCTTCGGCACACGGATGAGCCCGTCCGCGGCGGTCACGGAAGTGACGTGGGCCGGGCCGTGATAGGCCACGGCGCGCACCGCGCCGCCCGCGTCGCGCCGCACGGGAATCCAGCCGTCGCGCGCGACGTCCTTCCGCACGATGCGTTCCGCCAGCGCCGCCCGGCCCGTAAAGGGCCGGAAATCGTGTCCCATGAGGGCAAACAGGAACGGCTTCACGAGGATCTCGAACACGACAAACGTGGAGACGGGATTCCCGGCCAGGCCGAAGAAGTACGCGTTGCCCTGCACTCCGAAGACCGTCGGCATGCCGGGCTTGACCGCGATCTTCCTGAAGAGCAGCCTGACGCCGTTCCGCTCCAGCGCGTCCGGCACCAGGTCGAACGCGCCCATCGAGACGCCGCCCGACACAAGCACCACGTCATTCGCGTCGCGCGCGGCACGCACGGCGGCGGCCAGGGCTTCCGTCCGATCCGCCGCCACGGCATACCGCCGGGGCGCGACGCCCATGGCGAGCGCCTGCGCGCAGAGCTGGCAGCCGTTGCTGTTCCGGATCTGCGACGGCCCCGGCCTGACGTCCGGCTCGACCAGCTCGTCGCCCGTGGGTATCACGCCGACCCGCGGCTGCCGGGCGACCCGCGGATGCGTGCAGCCCGCCGATGCGAGCACGGCGATGTGCTGGGGACGCAGGCGTACGCCCCGGCGCAGCACAACGTCCCCGGCACGCACGTCCTCGCCCCGGGCGCAGATGTTGTCCGGCGTGCCGTCCGCGATGAAGCGGACCGCGTCCGGCCCCCCGTCCCGCGCGTCTTCGAGCCTTATGACGCAGTCGGCCCCTTCCGGGACCGCGGCGCCGGTCATGATCCTGGCGCACTCGCCGGGGCCGATCGCCCGCCCGGACGCCTGCCCCGCCGGCACGGTTCCGACCACCCGCAGCTCGCCGCCCAGGTCCGCCCGCCGGCAGGCGTAGCCGTCCATGGCCGACTTGTCGAACGGCGGCATGTCCATGTCGGACCGCACGTCCTCGGCCAGGATTCTGTTCAGCGCATCGGCGATCGCGACGCTTTCCGCGTCCAGCACGCGGGCGCGGTCCAGCACGATGCGAAGGGCGTCTTCAAAGCTTGTCAGCGCGGGCGGCGACATGGGCGGCATATTCCTCCCTGGTGTTCAGGTTGGCCGGCACGGCTTCTCCGGGCGGCAGGTCAACGTAGCGTGTGCGGCCTTTCGCGAAAAGCGCGCGCACCCTCCCCTCCCCGGCTCCCAGCAGCCGATGCGCCCGCGGCGCGAGGGACTTGCGGTAGACCGCAAACAGCGGCTCGACGGCACCCCCGGGGCCGCGCGGAACCACCGCGTCGCGGCCCGCGGCGCGGTCCAGCAGGCGATGCGCCAGCGCGATATTGAGATCGGGCGCATCGCAGGCCACCACGAAGTTGAGCTCGTGGGCGGACGCTTCCAGGGCCGAGGCAATGCCCATCAGCGGCCCGCGGCCGGGCGCGCGGTCCGGCACGGTGCGCAGCCCCAGGAAGGCGTGCTCCTCCGGCGTGTTGGTGCTGACCAGGACTTCGTCGAACACGTCGCGCAGCTGGGCGCAGACGTGCTCGATCATGGGCCGCGCGCCGACCGGCAGCATGCTCTTGTCGCGCCCCATCCGCGTGCCGCGGCCGCCGGCCAGCACGATCGCGGTCGCGTGTTCCCTGAGCACCCAGCCGCGACCGTCGAATGACAGGTCCGCCGGGTCGAGATCGAATCCGCCGCCGTCGAAGACAACGGTGCGGTCGGCGAACTCCCGCACCGCCCGGGCGGTGGCCTTCCAGGCGCGCGCGCCCTTCGCCCTGAGCATGAGAAACAGCCCGGGCTCGACCACGGTGCGCAGGCTGTTCGACTCGCAGACGCAGGGCCCGCGCCCGGCAACAGCCAGCAGGGCCGCCATCCCCTCGGCCAGGCGCCCGGTCCTGACCCGCAGCCAGAAGACCTTCTCCGCGCCGGCGGCCAGCAGGCGGCCCGTGTCCTTGGGCGAACGGGGGTTGTCCTCCTCCGTGATGCAGTAGTCGCCCTTCAGCGAGGCGCACGCGCCGCAGCCCCGGCCGCCCCGCGGACAGGCGCCGCCGTTGCGGCGGATGGCCGTGACCTTCAGGCCCACGGCGCCGGCGGCGGCCGGCCGCCCTGCCAGAACCGCGCACGCCAGGGCGGTCTTGCCCGCATTGCGGCCCGCCGAGCCCAGCAGAAGCATGTTGGGAAGACGCATCATTTTCCGCTTGTCCTCAGAATAGCAGATCCGTATTTTGCCCGCAACGACCGATATGCCCAGGGCGCATATCGCTTGGCAATGAACGTCCGGACCAAAGCCTGGCTCGCGCGCAAGGGAGGCCTGTGTTTCGGGACGGGGCGGGCGGCCATCCTGCGGGCCGTGCAACGCACGGGGTCGCTCAGCGGCGCGGCCAGGGAGCTGCAGATGTCCTACCGCCACGCCTGGAGCTCAATCCGCGTCGCGGAGCAGCGCCTGGGCCGCAGACTGCTGGTCCGCCGCCGGGGCGGACCGGCCCGGGGCGGCGCCGCGCTGACCCCCTGCGCCCTGCGGCTCCTGGGGCGCTTCGAGCGGCTGGACCGGGATATCAGGGACTTCGCCGATCAGCGTTTTGCGGCGCTGTTCGGTCAAACCGGGAAAGGAGGCGGGAAGGTATGAGACTGTGCGTGTCGATGTCAGCACTGGCTGCCGGCGCCCTCGTGTGCCTGGCCGAGACGGAAGGACCGGAAAAGCCCTGGAGCCTGGACGCCGGGACGGACAACCGGGCCCGCTACGAGGCGATGGGGCCCTTCCGGACCGCGGCCGACGACGCGGAGAGCGCCGTGGTCAACAGGCTCCGCATGCGCGCGGAGGCCAGGGGAGGCGACGCCGTCGCGCTGTTCGTCGAAGGGCTTGACGTGCGGGAATGGACGGCCGCCGGCCCCCAGGCCGCGAACACCGACGACCTCGACCTGCACCAGGCCTATCTCGAAGTGAGCCGCGTCGCGGACGTGCCCCTGCGCGCCAGGCTCGGACGGCAGGAATTCAACTACGGCAGCAAGCGGATCCTTTCGGCCCCCTCCTGGTCGAACAAGATCCGGTCCTTCGACGCCGCGCTGCTGGGCCTCGACCTGCCCGGATTCAAGGGCGACGTCTTCGGCGGCTACCTCGTCAAGTACGTGTACGGCCGCTTCAACCCGCCGGACGAGAACGAGCGCCTGCTCGGCGCCTTCAACACGTTCCAGCGCGGCAAGGACGTGCTCGTTGACGCGTACGCGGTCAGCAAGCGCCGGCAGTCCGCCGCCGGCCCGGACCGGGAAGTGCGGGAACGGCACACCGCCGGCACGCGCCTGAACCTGAAGCCGCTCGCGGGCCTGACCCTGGAGGCCGAAGCCGCCTGGCAGTTCGGCCGGGACGCCGGCCTCGACGTGGGCGCCTACGCCGTGGCGCTCTGGGCGCAGAAGGCGTTTGAGACCGTCCTCGACCCCGCCGTGCGGGCGGAGTTCAATCTCGCCTCCGGCGATTCCGACCCGACGGACAAACGCTCCGAGACCTTCGAGCCCCCCTACCAGACGACCCACGGCCCTTACGGGATCATCGACTTCCTGCGGTGGCAGAACATGCGGGAGATCGCGCTCGCGTGTGTCCTGCACCCGACCGGAAAGCTGACCGTCCAGCCCGAAGCGCATGCCTACTGGCTCGACAGCACGTCCGACGCATGGTACCACGGCAGCGGCGCCAAACTGTGGCCGCCTCCGCCGGAACAGGGCGACGGGCCGGAAGGCGCGGAGGCTGCCGCGGCGCCGCGCGCGGCGGCGGGCAGTCACGTCGGCTCCGAGCTCTCGCTGATCCTGACGCAGAAGCTGACGGGCAACGTCACGGCCGAGGCGGGCTATTCGGCCTTCGTCCCCGGCGCCGTCGCGAACGAAATCAGCGACCGGGACGTGGTGCACTTCGGCTACGTCCAGGTGGTCCTGAGTCTGTGAACGGCAAGCGCAAGATGACAGGAACGCTTCTGACCGGCATTGCGGCGTTGCTCGCGGCCGTTCAGGCGCACGCCGGGGAGACGCTCAGGCTGGCCACCACCACCAGCACCTATGAGACGGGGCTTCTCGACCGCGTCCTGCCGCCGTTCGAGAAGAAGCACAACGTGAAGATCCACGTCATCTCCGTCGGCACGGGCAAGGCCGTCAAGATCGCCGAAAACGGCGACGTGGACGTCATCCTCGTCCACGCCCGCGCGGCGGAAGACAAGTTCGTGGCCGACGGCTGCGGCGTCAACCGGCGGGACGTGATGTACAACGATTTCCTTCTGCTGGGGCCGGCGGGCGATCCCGCCGGGATTGACGGCCTGAAAAAAGCCGCGGAGGCCCTGGGGCGGATCATGGACAAGCGTGCGCCTTTCGTGTCGCGCGGGGACGAGTCCGGAACGCACATCAAGGAGAAGTCCCTCTGGGCCAAGGCGGACCGGAAACCGTCGGGCGGATGGTACATCGAGGCCGGGCAGGGGATGAGCGCCACGCTGCGCATGGCGGACGAGAAGAACGCCTACGTCCTGGCTGACCGGGCGACGTTCATCTTCCAGAGGGACAAGCTGCGCCTGAAGCCGATGGTCGAGGGCGATCCGGACCTCTTCAATCCCTACGGCATAATCGCGGTCAGCCCCTACAGGCACCCCCATGTGAAGTATGAACCGGCCATGGCGCTCGTGGCCTGGATGACTTCGCCGGCGTGCCAGGAGCTGATAGCCGCCTACCGCAAGGAGGGCGGGCAGCTCTACTTCCCCAATGCGGCCAATCCGGTCGAGTGAGGAGCGCCGGGTCGCGGAATGGAATACATCACCGAAGGATGCACCGGAGCGTTGCGCATCATCTTCCGGGCCGACCGCGAGTTCGTCGCGATCGTAAGCGTTTCCCTGTTGGTCGCGACCATCTCCACGTCGCTGGCCGCCGTCAGCGGCATCCCGTTCGGCGCGCTTCTCGCGCACAAGCGCTTCGCCGGCCGTGACGCCGTCATCACGGTGCTCAACACGCTGATGTCGCTGCCCACGGTCGTGGTCGGCCTGATGGTCTACTCGTTCCTGTCCCGCCGCGGGCCGCTCGGTTCCCTGGGGTTGCTCTACACGCGCTCCGCCATGGTAATAGGCCAGTGGATTCTGGCCTTCCCGATCGTGGCCGGCCTCAGCGTCGCCGCCGTCAAGGGACTGGACCCGCGCATCCACGAAACGGCCGTTTCGCTCGGGGCGGACGCGGCCCAGGGCTTCCGCACGTTTCTGCGCGAGGCGCGTTTCGGCATCCTGGCCGCCCTGGTGGCGGGCTTCGGCCGCGTTTTCGCGGAGGTGGGCGTCTCCATGATGCTGGGCGGCAATATCCGCGGTTACACGCGCAACATCACCACGGCCATCGCGCTCGAAACGAGCAAGGGCGAGTTCGCGCTCGGCATTGCGCTGGGCCTCGTGCTGCTCGCGGTTGCCCTGGGCGTCAACGTCGTGTTCGGACTGCTCAGGAGGAGGTCGGCGTGACCGTCTATGCTCTGGAGGACGCCGTGGCCGGCGCGGGCGAGTTCAGACTGCGCGTCCGCGATTGCGCCATCGAGCAGGGGCGGGTCTACGCGGTGGTGGGCCCCAACGGCTCGGGCAAGACCACGCTGCTGAGAATGCTGGCTTTCCGTCTGCGGCCCGTGCGCGGCCGCGTGGCGTTCCGGGGCGAAGTCGTGGATTACGCCGACCGGGCGGGGCTGCTGGCGCGCCGCCGCCGGGTCAGCGCGCTGCTTCAGACCCCCTACCTCTTCAACCTGAGCGTCCGCGAGAACATCGCCTACGGGTTGAAGGTGCGGGGCTTGCCGCGCCGCGAGGTCGCCTCGCGCGTCGGCGCGATCATGGAGCGCCTGGGACTGGCGGCCCTCGCCGCGCGGAACGCGCACGCGCTCTCGGGCGGAGAGGCCCAGCGCGTGGCCCTGGCGCGCGCCCTGGTCCTCGATACGGAGGTCTACCTGCTCGACGAGCCGACCGCCAACGTCGACCAGCGCCAGGTGCGCGCCGTGGAAGAGCTCATTCTGGAGTTCAACCGGAAGAACGCGGCGACGATTGTGCTCTCGACGCATTCGCAGGACCAGGCCTGCCGCCTGTCGCATCACGTCGTTTCCGTCGTGGAGGGCGAGATCCGCGACATTGCCTACGAGAATGTCTTCGCCGGCGTGCTCCACGCCGATCCGGACGGCCTTCGCGGCATGGCGTTGCCGGGCGGCGCGCGGATCAGGGCCGCCACGGCAAAGACGGGCGCCGCCACGATCGCCGTTGACCCGCGGGACATCATCCTGTCCCGTCAGGCCATTGACTCGAGCGCCCTCAACCGGCTCACGGGCACGATCGTCAAGATCGAGGACGCGGACGGAACGTTGCGGGTTTTCGTGGACGCCGGCGCGCTGATCTGCGCCATGATCACGCGCCGCTCCTTCCTGGACATGGGGCTGAACGTCGGCGAACGCGTGTGGCTGACGTTCAAGGCCACCGCCGTGAAGGTCCTCTAGTCTCCCGTCCCGGAATCCCGCGCCAGGTCAGCTCGCGCTTTGGACGCGTTCGGCCGCACGGATTCCCGGGCCGGCTCCCGTTCCGGCCCGAAAGCCGCCTCGTACTCGTGTATCAGTCGCGAGTTGTAAGTCGGGCAGGTGTCGCGGGAGCAGTCCGGACAGGCGAACGGCCGCGCCATTATGATGTCGGGGTCCATGGGGTCGTGGGAGACGGGCCTGAAACCGATCGCCCGGTACATGCGCCAGGCCGGCGCGTTGTCCCACGTCACCGAAAGCCACACGTCCCGCAGGCGAAGCCGGAGGCATCCCCACCACATCGCCGCCAGGAACAGTTCCCGCCCCCACCCCCGGTGCTGGAAGTCCTGGTGCACAAAGATGATGATCTCCTGCTCGTCCGGCGTGTGCGGGTAGTAGACCAGGGCGGCGTGGGCGGCTATGCGGCCGTCGATCAGCAATACGAAATTCGTGTTCCGCTCGTTTTCGACAAGCGACGCCAGCCAGCGCCGGGTGACCGCCTCCTTGAACGGGGGCAGTCCCTGGTAGGCGGCCTTCGGCTCGAACGTGAGATACATGTCCAGGAGGGCGGGCCAGTGCCGGGCCTCATAACGTCCGAATACCGGGACGTCTTCCGCGTGACGGAGGGCCATCCTTTGCGGCTCCATGATCCGGGGTATTTTCCCCCGCCCCGCCAGTCAAGTCAAGCCGCGCCGACTTTTGCCCTTCTTTTCTTCCAGCCTCCCGTTCCGCGACTCTCCCTGCGCTTGTCAGACCCGTGACGCCGCAGTATTGTGTGGCCTGTCCCGCAAGGAAGGGCTTGCGCGCATGCCTCTCACCCGTTTCAGCGTGTCGCTGGACGCCGGCTTGGTCGAGCGGTTCGACCGCGAGATCAGGGCCCAGGGCTGCCCCACGCGGTCCAAGGCCGTGGGCGACCTGATCCGCGCCGGCCTGGTCCAGGCCGAATGGCGCCGCGGCGACGAAGTGGCCGGGGCGGTCGTCATGGTCTACGACCACCACAAGCGCGACATCCTCCGGAAGCTCACGCAGGTGCAGCACGACTGCCACGACGCCATCATATCGACCCAACACATCCATCTCGACCACGACAACTGCCTGGAAATCGTGGCCGTGCGCGGCAAACGCGCCCGGGTCGAGAACGTCGTCAGGCGCCTGAAGGCGCTGAAGGGCCTGAAGCACGTTTCCCTCGCCGCCGGCACCACCGGCCGACGGCTGGCGTGAGACCGGCTCCGGAAAGCCGAGAAGGGCTCGCGGCTTCAGCCCAGTTTGCGCAGCTCCCTGACGAAAGCCACGATGTGCTTCTTTTCCTCGTCGATGATCTTCCGCAGCCAGTCGCCGCCCAGTTTTGCGGGAACCATATCCAGGAAGCCCTGGTAGAAGAGCACGGCGTTCTTTTCCATCTGCAGGCCGATCTTGAGGATGTCGCGCAGCGATTCCCTGCCCGTCAGCGCGGCGGCTGCCCTGGGCGCGCCTTCGATCCCGGCGCCGTCGACCATGGCCCCGAGATACAGCGCGGCTTCGTTGTCGGGGTCGAAGGCCGTCTCTTCGCGGGCGCCTTCGCCCAGCTCCCTGCGCATCGCCGCGAAGATCCGTTCGTGTTCCTTCTCCATATCCGCCAGCTTCAGCAGAAACGAACAGTCGGCCTCGCTGGCGTGCCGGTCGGCCGCCTTGCGGTAGAAAGCCACCGCCTCCTGCTCCGCCCGGATCGCCATTTGCAGCACTTCGTCGGCATTGAAACGGATGCCCATGGAAACCTCCTGTATCGCGGTTTTTTCTCCTTCAGACGTCCGAAGGTACGTCCTCAGCGCGCGTGTTTCAAGGACAATGCGCCGAAGGCCGGTGAGGCGTGCGCGAATGCTTGAATGCCGCGCCGTTTTCTGCCATTTTCCGCCAAGCTTGCGGACCGGACCGACGTGATGAACACGGCGTACATGCAGTTTCTGACGGCCGACTTCGTCAGCCGCGTGCTTCCGCGGCGGTTTGCCTACTGGGTCGGCCTGCGCGTCGCGGACGAATTTTACTGCCGCGACGCCAGGGGCCGGGCGGCCGTAAAGTCCAACCTGCGGCACGTCCTGGATTTCAGGGGGCTGAAAGCCTCGGACGAAACCCTGGAGCGAATGGCGCGGACGGTGTTCCAGAATTTCGGCAAGCACCTGGTTGATTTCTTCGGCTCGCGCCGGCTTTCGCGGCGGGAGGTGGACCGCATGGTGAGTCTCGAGCATTCCGAGCACCTCGAGCAGGCGCGGGCGCTCGGCCAGGGCGTGATCGTGGTTACGGCGCACCTCGGCAACTGGGAGCTGGGCGGCGCGGTGCTGGGCGCGCTGGGCTGTCCGCTCAACGCGGTGATCCTGCCGGAGCGTGACCGCCGTATCAGGGCGCTTTTTCGCGCCCGGCGCGAAAGCCGGCTTCAGCGCGTCATCCCGCTGGGCAAGGCCGCGCGGGGCGTGCTGGAGGCGCTGGCGCGGAAGGAGTTCGTGGCCCTGCTGGCGGACCGCGACTACAGCGCGCGGGACGACCGGGTCGAGTTTTTCGGCAGGCCGGCCAGGATGCCGCGCGGCCCGGCGGCCATCAGCGCGCGCACGGGCTGTCCGGTTCTGCCGGGTTTTCTCCTGCGCCAGAAGGACGACACTTTCCTGCTGCGGTTCCGTCCGCTGATCGTTCCCGCGGGGTATTCGTCCGAGCGGGAGATCCGCCTGCAGATATGTCGCGGCCTCGAAGAGGAGATCGGCGGACGTCCGGAGCAGTGGTTCATGTTCGAGGATTTCTGGAACGCGCGCGCCTGGCACGGCGGCAGGGGGGAGCAACGATGAACGGCGAGACGAGGAACGGGTCCCGGTTCTGCGTGATCGTGCCGGCGTACCAGGAGGAGGCGCGCGTGGGCGCCGCCGTGGGAGGCATCCGCGCGTACTGCCGGGACGTGGTCGTGGTCGACGACGGTTCCGCGGACCGCACCGCCGCGGAGGCGGACCGGGCCGGAGCGGTGGTGCTGAAACACGCCGTGAACCAGGGCAAGGGCGCGGCGATCGCCACGGGAATGGCCTACGCCCTGGAGCACGGCTACGAATTCGTCGTGGCCATGGACGGCGACGGCCAGCACGCGCCCGAAGACATTCCGGCGTTCGTGGAGGCCTACGCGCGAACGGGCGACCCCGTGATCCTGGGCAACCGCATGGCGGATCCGCGCGGCATGCCGCTGGTGCGGCGCCTGACGAACCGCTTCATGAGTTGGCTGCTCAGCCGGCGCATGGGCCGCCGCGTCCCCGACACGCAGTGCGGATTCCGGCTCTACCGGTGCGAGGGATTCCCCGCGGTTCCGGACGCGTCGCGCCGCTTCGACTACGACTCTGAGATACTGCTGCTTTACGCCGAGGCCGGCGCGCGCATCGGCGCGGTGCCGGTGCGGGTGATCTACGGCGACGAGAAGAGCAAGATATGTCCGGTCAAGGACACGCTGCGCTTCATCCGGATGCTGCGGCGGCACCAGCGGGCCCGGCGCGTCCGGGCGGGAAAGGGCAAAGCATGATTCGCGCGCTCGCCTGGCTGATTTTCCTCACGTTCCTTCCGGCGCTTGAGCTGCGGGCCTCCATTCCCGTGGGCATGCTTCCGGTCAAGATGCCTTTCACGGAGGGCCGTATCAGCGACCTCATGGCGTGGCCGCTGGCGGTTGCGGTCTGCACGCTGGCCAACATCGCGCTGGGGTGGGCCGTGTTCCGGGTTCTGGGGCCGGTATTCACGGCCATGCGGCGCTGGGGCTGGTTCGAGCGCCGCGTCTGGCCGCGCCTCGAGCGGACGCGCCACCGTCTGCACCCCTACGTGGAAAAATACGGCGAGCTGGGACTGGCCGTGTTCATCGGCATCCCCCTGCCCGGTTCCGGGGTCTACACGGGGGCTTTCGGAGCCTACCTGCTGGGCTTCGACCGGCGCCGGTTCGCCGTGGCCAACGCAATCGGCGTGCTCATCGCCGCCGCGGCGGTGACGACGCTGTGCCTCCTGCTTCTGCACGGGGTGATCGGCGAAGAGAGCTGGGCGGCCCGGCTCTTTCTCAAGCTGCACGGCGGCTGAGACGCGCTTTTCTACGCGTGCCGCGCGACGACGCTCAGCAGCTCCGCGGATTCGCAGGGCTGGATCAGGTGGTCCGCCGCGCCCAGCTGCTGCGACTGGAAGACGGACTTGCTTTCGCCCTTGGCGGTGAGCATCACGACGGGGATGTTCTTCGTAAGCTCCAGGCGCTGGAGTCGCTTGAGCACCGCGAAACCGTCCATCTTCGGCGTCATCACGTCCGGCAGGATCAGGTGCGGCTTCTCCGCGGCGGCCTTGGCCAGGCCTTCTTCGCCGTCATACGCGGTCACGACTTCGTAGTCGTTCGCTTCCAGCCGCATCTTGATCATTTCAACATGGTCCGGTTCATCGTCGATCATCAGAATCCGCTTCTTCCGTCAGTGACGGTGTGCGGCAACACCGTGACCGGCAGCGCCCCGGACAAGTGTTCAGTCTGCGGGGCGCCGAAGGCCAGGTTCGCCGAGGTCAAGTAGCCGGAACGACGGCATGCCATGAGCCGCTTCCGGACGCGGGAACGCCGGCGGCCGGTGGCGGCGCAGGGCGCGTGGTGGTCCTGGGTGGCGGCATTGCGGGAATCTCGGCCGTCGAGTCGTTGCGGCAGACCCGGATTTCGGAGTGTGCCCTCGCCGACGCCAACGCGGCCCTGGCCGCGCTGCGCGACGGCGCGCCGGCGGGCGCCGCGGCGCTGAGGCCGTGACCGGCCGGATGTGGGATTGCCCGCGCTTGACACCCGCCCCGCCTTCGTCAAGATTCTACGGTTCGTTCCCTGGACGGGAGAAAGCCGGAGGAAAACCATGGTCCGTGACTGCAAGGCGCTGGCGGCGTTCGTGTGCGAGGAGATCGGCAAACGTGTGGATACGGCCGTGGTCGGCCTCAGCGGCGGGGCGGATTCGTCCCTCGTCGCCATCCTGAGCGCGCGGGCCCTGGGCAGGGACAACGTCTATGGCGTGAGCATGCCGTACAACGAGGTGGACGTGCGCACGTTCAACGCGCGCTCCACGCGCCTGGCCGAGCGCCTCGGCATTCGCCACCTGGTCCGGCCGGTTGCGGCCATCGCCGACGCCATCACGGCGCAGATGGCCGTGGACCAAAGCGATGTCCTCACGGCCGCGAACAAGGGCAACGCGCGCAGCCGCGCGCGCATGTGCGTGCTTTACGGACTGGCCCACGCGCTGGGCACCCGACTGCCCGGCCGGCGCGTGCGGGTGATGGGCACCGGCAACCTGTCCGAGGATTTCATCGGCTACGACACCAAGGGCGGCGACGCGCTGGCCGACCTGTTCCCCATCGGCGAGCTGTTCAAGTCCGAGGTGTACCAGATGCTCGGGTATTTCGTCGCGCAGGGCGTCATCGGCGAGGACCTGATCGACCGCATCCCTTCCGCCGGCCTGGAGGAGAACCAGACCGACGAGGGGGACCTGGGCCACAGCTACAACGCCATGGAGCATGGCGTGCGCTTCTGCCTGGCGCACTACCGCGACATGCCCGCCGAGGCCCCGGACGCGATCACGGCCTTCGTGTGGGAGCGTCATCTGGCCCACAGGCACAAGCACGAGGCTCCGCCCGTGGTGCGCCTGCGGCATCTCTGCGACTGAGCATCTCCAGCGCCACCTCCCCCACCTGCTCGGGCGTGACCCCCTGCAGGCACGGCACGCCGGGCTGCCGGCACGCGCGCGAGAAGCAGGGCTGACAGGGAAGCGACGCCGTAACCACGCGGTGGCCCGCGCCGTAGGGGCCGTTGCGCGCCGGATCGGTCGAGGCGAATATCGCCAGGACCGGCACGCCGACGGCGGCGGCCATGTGCGCCGGTCCGGAATCGTTCGACACCACCAGGTCCATCTGCGCCAGCGTGCCGCCCAGCGCGGCAAAATCGAGCCTGCCGGACAGGTCTTCCGCGGCCCCGCCGGCGGCGGCGGCGATCCGACCGCAGACTTCCCGGTCCTCCTGTCCGCCGAACAGGTACACCGACGCCCCGCGCGTGCGCGCCAGCCGCCGCGCCACGTCCGCAAAACAGGATTCGGGCCACGTCTTGTTGGGCCGGCGCGACATCGGCACGATGCCCACCCGCGGCCGGGGCAGAGCCGCCTGCCGCGGCGGAAAGCGCACCGGGAAGACGGGCGCCATGCGTTGCAGCTTCAGCGCGTCAACTACGTCCAGGCACTGCTCCACGACGTGGCGGCCCTCGCGCCGCCGCCCCGCCAGGCGGGGATACAGGAAGCGCGTTCCCTCGCGCGCGAAGGAGGGTCCGATCCGCAGGCGGCCGCGCGCCATCAAGGCGATCATCGCGCTTTTCAGCAGTCCGTGCAGGTCGATCACGTAGTCGTATTCCGCGGCGCGCAGGTCCGCGAGGAACGGGCGCAGATTCGACCAGAAGGCGCGGCGGCGGAAAGGGATCACCCGGGCGACGTCGGTGAAGCACTCGCGCAGCAGCCCCGCGTAGGTATCCGCGACGACCCAGTGGATCTCCGCGCCGAGTCCTTCTTTAAGATTGTGCACCGCGGGCAGCGCATGAAACAGGTCTCCCAGCGAGCTCAACTTGACGATCAGCACCTTCACTCGGCCGCCCTCCCTGGCCCGCGCACTCACGCCTGCCCGCCGCCGCCCAGCGCTCCGCGGATCGCCGCCGCCAGCCGCGGCCCGACGCCGTCAACTTCGCGGATCTCCGCCTCGCCGGCGGCGGCGATCCGCCGCACCGACCCGAAACGCGCCAGCAGGCGCTCCTTGATCCGCGGCCCGACCCCCGGTATCTCGTCCAGCGCCGATTCCCGGATACGGCGGCCGCGCAGGTCGTGGTGGTAAGCCACGGCGAAGCGGTGGGCCTCGTCCCGCAGCCGCTGCAGCACGTGCAGCGCAGCCGAGTCCTTCGGCAGCCTCAGCGGCGGTTTGCCGGCCTCCCGGTACAACTCCTCGCGGCGCTTGGCCAGCCCGGCCACCGGCACGGCGCCCGCGCCGACTGCCGCCAGGGCCGCGCGCGCGGCCTGCACCTGCGTCCGGCCGCCGTCGACCAGCACCAGGTCCGGCGCCGCGCCGCCTTCGACGGCCAGGCGCGCAAAACGGCGTCGCACGACTTCGGCCATCATAGCCGGGTCGTCGCTGCCGCGCACGGTTTTGATGCGGAAGCGGCGGTAACGGTTGCGGTGCGGCATGCCGTCCACGCAACAGACCATGCCGGCCACCGCGAAGGCGCCGGCGATGTTGGAGACGTCGAATGCCTCGATTACGCGCGGCGGCCCGGCGAGCCCGAGGGACGCCTGCAGCGCCCGCACGCCGGCCAGGGCTTCCTCCTTCCTCATGTCCGGGCTCTTTTCGGAAACGCCCTGGCGCCGCAGCGCCGCGCGCAGGTACAGCAGCGTGTCCCGCAGCGCCGCCGCGCGCTCGAAATCCATGGCCGCCGAGGCCTCCCGCATGGCCGCCGCCACGGCATCGGTCACGGCCGGCCGCCGGCCGCGCAGGAACGCGCACGCCTCGTCGAAGCGGCGGCGGTATTCCTCTTCCGTCACGCGCGCGACGCATGGCGCGGAGCAGTAGCGGATGATGTCGTTCAGGCAGCGCCGGTAGGTCTCCGCGTCGGGCGCGCGGGGCGCGCACTCGCGCAGGCCGAACGTCTTCGCGGCGAAGTCCAGCGTCGCCCGCGCCGCCGCGGCCGAGGCGTAGGGGCCGAAGTACAGGCGCCCGTCTTCGCGGCGGATCCGGCTGAAGGCGAAACGCGGCAGCGGCTCGCGCGGATCGGCCGCAAGCAGGAGAAAACGCTTGTCGTCGGTGAAGCTGACGTTGAAACGGGGACGGTATTCCTTGAGCAGGCGCCCCTCGACGAGGATCGCCTCGGTCTCGCTGCGCGTCACCACGTGGTCGATGTCGTCCACGCTGTTGACCAGGCTGCGCAGCCTGGGCGACCCGCGCCGCAGCGCCGCCTGGCGGAAATAGGAGCGCACGCGCTTGCGCAGGGACACGGCCTTGCCCACGTAGATAATGCGGCCGCGGCCGTCGCGCATGAGATAGCAGCCGGGAGCGTCCGGCAGCTCGTCGAGCCTGGCGCGAACTTTGTCCGGAATACGCACGGCGGCGGACGCCCGCTGTCATTCGACCGACATCGTCACGTAGTGCGCGTAGCGCTCGCCGACGATGCGCAGCAGGATGCGCCCGTCCCGCTTGGTCTTGTTGACCGCGTCCACGAACTCTTCGACCGACTTCACGTCGCGCTGGCCCACGCTGGTCACCAGGTGGCCCGGCCGGATACCGAGTTGCGCGGCCTGCCCGCCGTTCTCCACCTGCGCGACGATCACGCCATCCCCCTTCTTGTAGCCGAACCGTTCCGCCATTTCGTCGGTCAGGTTCTCCAGGCGCATGCCCAGCGCCTCGAAAACGGCATCCGCGCCTTCCACGCCGGCGGCTTCCTCGCCCAGGGCGGCGGTCGTCACTTCCACGGTCCGCGCCTTGCCGTCCCGGAACACGCTCAGCTTGAAGGCCGTGCCCGGCGGATTGGAGGCCACCGTGTTGCGGAAGGCGCCCACGCTTTCGACCGGCTTGCCGTCAAGCTCCACGATGACGTCGCCGTGCTTCAGGCCCGCCTTCTCGGCGGGGCTGTTTTCCATGACCTGCTGGATCAGGATGCCGCGCGGTTCGTCGAGCCCGAACTGCCTGGCCAGATCCGTGGTCATTTCCCCGATCACGATCCCGATCTGGCCGCGCACGACCTTGCCCGACTTGACGAGCTGGTCCTTGATGGACACGGCCATGTTGATGGGAATGGCAAAGCCGATGCCCATGTAGCCGCCGCTGCGCGTGACGATGAAGGTGTTCATGCCGATCACCTTGCCCTCGATGTTCAGCAGCGGGCCGCCGGAATTGCCGGGGTTGATGGCGGCATCGGTCTGGATGAAATCCTCGTACTCCGCCATGCCGATGTTGCTGCGCCCCTTGGCGCTGACCACGCCGACGGTGACGGTCTCGGTCAGGCCGAAGGGATTGCCCACGGCGACGACCCACTCGCCGATCTCCAGCTCCTCGGAGTTGCCCGGCTCCAGGACCGGCAGGTTCTTGCCTTCGATCTTGACCACGGCCACGTCGGTCTTGGGGTCCGCGCCGATCAGCCTGGCCTCGAAGCTGCGGCCGTCGCGCAGCTTCACGGTGATCTTGTCGGCGTCGCCCACGATGTGGTTGTTGGTCAGGATGTAGCCGTCCTTCGTGATGATGAAGCCCGAGCCCTGGCCCCGCTGGCGGAACTGGCGCGGCACGGACGGCGCGCCGAAGAACTGGCGGAAGAATTCGTCGCCGAAGAAGTCGTAGGGGCTGTCCGGCCGGCCGTAGCCCTGCGCCTGGACCGTCTGTTCCACTTCGACGAAGACCACGGCCGGGATCGCCTTGCGCGCCACTTCGGCGAAGGCTTTGCCCGTGCGCTTGAGCAGGGCGACGTCCTCCTGGGCGACGGGTTCCTTGCCCTGCGCGGCGGCGCCGAACGCGAGCGCCGCGGCGATCCCCACGGCCAACGCGGCTGTGCTGAAGTGCCTGTTCATGCCATCTCCTTTCCCTGTTACTATAGCGGGTTCCAGCGAGGCATTTCAAGTTTCCGCTGATCTCTCCCGGACAGGCCGCGCCAGCGCAGATTCATAGTCCGCGCTAGAACGTGTGCACGAGCAGTCCCGAGCGCGGCTTGGGATCGAACCATGTGCTCTTGGGAGGCATCAGGCGGCCCGCGTCCGCCACGGCCATCATCTGCTCTAGGGCCACGGGGAACATGGAAAAGGCCACCGCCGCCCGGCCCGCGTCCACTTCGCGCGCGAGCGCCTCCGGGCCGCGGCTGCCGCCCACGAAAGCGATGCGCGCGTCGCGGGTGGGATCGCCAATGCCCAGCACGGGGCCCAGCAGGCGTTCCTGCAGAACGCTCACGTCCAGCGCGGCAACCGGATCGCCGGCGGCGGACGGTTCCCACGCCAGGCCGTGCCACGCGCCTTGCAGGTACATCGATATGCGGGCCGGCCCCGGCGGCCGCGGCCCGGCCCCGGCGCTCAGCGCAAACCGCTCGCCGACGGCGGCCGTGAACGCGGCGGGCAAAAGACCGTTGAGGTCCGCGACGCAGCGGTTGTAAGGCAGGATGCGCAGCTGCCCCGCCGGGTACAGGATGCCCAGGAACCAGTCGCTCTCGTCCCGCGGCGACCCCGCGCCGCGCCGGCGCGCGCATTCCGCCTGCACGTCCGCCGCGGCCGCCGCCCGGTGATGGCCGTCCGCGATGTACGCGGCGGGCACGGCGTCCAGCGCCTCAACCAGCGTCCCGGGCGGAGACACGCGCCACACCGTGTGTCCCACGCCGTCCGCCGCCACGAAATCGAAAAGCGGCGCGCCTGCCGCGGCCTCCGCCACGATCGCGTTCACGGCCGGACTGTCGCCGCAGGTAAGGAACACCGGACCCGTGTGGGCGCGCGCGGCCAGCATGAGGCGCGCGCGGTCAACCTGCTTGTCCGGCCGCGTCAGCTCGTGCCTGCGGATGACGCCGCGCAGGTAATCGTCAACGGCGAAGCAGGCGACCACGCCGGTCTGACTGTGCCCGCCGGCGCGCTGCCGGTACAGGTAGACCGACGGCCCTTCTTCGCGCACCAGCACGCCTTCGCGCTCCAGCGCCCGCAGCCGCTCCGCGCCCGCCGCGTAGACCTCCGCCGACGCGGGATCGCTTGACGGCAGGTTGATCTCGGGCCGCACGACGCGCATGAAACTGCGGGGGTTGCCCGCGGCCTCGGCCGCGGCCTCGGCCGTGTCCACCGTGTCGTACGGCACGCAGGCTACGGACGCGGCCGCGTCCGGCCGGGGCCGCAACGCTCTGAAGGCCTTGACGCGCATTCTCCGGGTCCTTTCCGCCGCCGAAAACCAACCTAATTACACCCGGACCGCCCGCCTGTCAACGCGCCCGCCGCTTCCGCGCTCGACACCGTCTCTCCCCAGGCGCTACCCTTGCCGCGCCCGTGAGCTGCACCCGACAGGATCTGATCGCCTTCCGCCCCGGCCACGCCTACTTCGTCGCGGTCGACTCGGACGGCTGCGTCTTCGACACGATGGAGCTCAAACAGCGCCGCTGCTTCCACCCGCTGATCGTGTCCCACTGGCGCCTCGAGGCCGTGGCCGACGCGGTGCGGGAAACCGCGGCGTTCGTGGGTCTCTATTCCCGGACCCGCGGATCGAACCGGTTCCCGGCCCTGCTGCGCGTGTTCGACCTGCTGCGCCGCCGCCCCGACGCGCGCGCCGCGGGCGTGCCCGT
>Ga0194126_10003260_pt1 | contig 25894 bp, 25 predicted proteins | sample TA2KigC150mmetaG_FD_148641 | JGI IMG/M metagenome (GOLD analysis project Ga0194126, IMG submission 148641) | Freshwater microbial communities from Lake Tanganyika, Tanzania - TA2015035 Kigoma Deep Cast 150m | ecosystem: Environmental > Aquatic > Freshwater > Lake | place: Tanzania: Lake... | reverse complement strand
GGCATCCAGGGTAAACTCTATCGAAGGAAGCGCCCATTCATGGGCAGGGGTGATCTCCTCTTTCACTGCAGGAATCATGGGAGCATCTTTGGAGGTAGCCGCCTCCCCGGGGATCGCCTCACCCCGTGCGACTAGGAGCGGAGTCTCCTGTCCCAAATGTTGGGCGAGCCTTTGGTTTTGCGGCCATCCCCTTCGAGGAAATCTATCCAAGGCCGAGCGCAGCGTCGAATCGAGAGGTTTCAAACGCTGGAACAGCTCCCAAACGGTGATATCGAAGGTGAGCACCAGGGCCAGGATGAACCAGGCGAGAAGAATGACGGCCGCGCCGCCCAGGCCGAGCAGGTTTTCCAGTAGGGTGAAGAAAAGGCCGCCAATGGAACCGCCTCCCGATGTTTGTGAATCCAGCAGGTAAAAGCCGCTTCGATGGATCAAGATTGCCAGGAATTGCAGCCCGGTCAGGAAACAGGCGAATAACAAGAAAATGCCCACGGCGCGCTCGAGTGAGAATCGAGGCAGACGCTCGATATTCCGCATGACCAGCCACAGCCCAAACAGGAACAGTCCAAGAGGCAGTATGTATCCTCCCCAGCCGAATAGATCAACCAGAAGGCCAAGCCAGCGCCCCATCCAGATGCCTTTGGTGGTCGAAAACATGCCGAAGAGAGTCAACAAGCCGATGATAGCCATGATCACCCCGGCGATATCGAGTTTGCGATCCAGGGAGAGGGTCTTTCTGCGCGGCGATTCTCTCGGCGTCTCTCGTTTGTTCGAGAGTTTACGGCTTATGATCCTGCGCAGGGAAGACCTTCGACTGGAAGATCTCCGTGAGGCGGGCCTTCGCGAGGTCGTTTTACGTGTGGCGCGTTTGCGGGTGGAATGCGATTTTTTGCGGGCCATGGGTCTGGAGGTTGGATATAGGAGGTTGGATGTTGATAAGCTCCCGGATTATAGCACAAATGATCTGGTTCCGGATGGGTTGTCTGGTACATTTGTGCCCTATCTTGGGCAGGTTAGCTCTTCTTTTTTTGTCCCCAATGTTATACGCTCACGTCGCTCGATGGCGCGTCGGAACTCTACTACGAACGCGGTTTAGCGATATGCCAGATCACTTTTCCGATCAGGTCATGCTTTGGGATCGGACCAAACTGGGAGCTATCCAGGCTGTGAGGATGCGCGCCAGTGACATATACCCCCTTGCCGTCCGCCTCGTTATGAGCAAACTTCTTGATCATCGTGCCATACTGTTCGTGCTGGAAGACGAGCACATCCCCCGGCTTGAGGGCATTCAAGAAAAGAGGACTCGTCGCAAGGACTACGAAATCCCCTTCTTCGAACTCAGGTGAGAGGCTGTCGCCCGTCACTCTCATGATTTTGAACATTTATTATCTCCTTCCCTATGCCTCCGCAACACGCCGACCATCCTTGACGCCGCTCGCAAAATGAAGCCAAACGAGGCTAACCAACTGCGCTAACACGCCGCATGCGTTCTGTCGCCAGGGGGTGTGTGTTTGCGTACGCGCCATTTGCTAATCAACTCAGCCCTTAGCTGCTGAGCAATTCGTAGACCATTCTCTGTCCATCCACTACGGGCAACTTAGCCATGCCCTGGCGCCCGAAGATGAAGTGGTGTTTCATCGCGCCCAGGTGGCGATAGGTGGTTTCACAGATCAGCATTCCTCCCTCACGCATATAAATGGCAAATGAACCCAACTTGCGGGCGACATGACCAGCCTGGGAGGTTAGGACTGGCGTAATCCAGTTCGACGGTTTCGCCTCCTGAAGAGCCACCTCGCCAGTAGAGATGCCCATGCCAATCTTAAACGTTTTCAATCCCTGGCCTGCAAGCTGATCATTGAAGCATTCCACCAAAATCTTCAAATCCAATCCCGTGCGAACCGCTGTCAAGGCGCAAGCTTGCGGAGATGCGTGAGCGCCCAGGCCAAAAGAAGCTAACAGCGAACCATCGTCGAGCCGCTCGACCAGCCCGCCATTGCTTTCCAGACGCTCGACGACATCGGCGATAGGACCGAGCGCTGCCAATCGGCCATCCCCAGTAGAGGCGGCTTCTCTATGCAACGCAATCGCCAGGACCGCGATCTGCCAGATTTCCTCCCTCAGGATTCGGACGGTGGGCAGCGGAGTGCGCAGCTCGGGTCTGGATTCGTCGCTCACCTGGATGGCGCTGCGCTTCCTGGCTGGAACCTGCTTAACAGAGACCACCCGTGAAATAGAGCGTGGTTCGGCGACATCGTGCAATCCCAAAGCGATCAGATAAAAGGAGGCCGCAAAGAGAGAGATCGCCAAAGCCGAAGTCACCATCACATTCCAGGGGATCGCGCCGTTGATCTGTCGGTAAGTCTCGGCGTCGTAGATCATGCTGCCCCAGTTCAACTGAGCCCGGGAGAGACCCAGGAAGGCAATGAAACCGTTTGCAAAGATCGCCCCGGTCACCGTCAGGAGCATATTGACCGACGCCAGCGGTAGCATATGGGGGATCAGGTGGCGGCCAATGATGTGGAGCGCCCCTCCCCCTGCAATTCGAGCGGCAGCGATGAAGTTTTTGTTCATGATCGTCAACGCGTGGGCGCGTAACACGGTTGCCACCCCGCCAATACCGACCAAAAAGCCATAGAGCAAGCCGAACTTCAAGGGACTGATATCCAGCATAAAGCCGATGACCACCATCACGATCGGCGCAGGAGCAAGGAGCGATAGATCCGCCAGGTTCGAAAAAAGGTCATCCACCAGGCCGCGATAATAAGCTGATACCGCTCCGATGAGGGTGCCAATAATCGCAGCGGTCAAGGCGGCGGTCAAAGCCATCTGCAGCGAGGGCCGCGTGGCCGCCATCAAGATGCTGAGCACATCACGCCCCAGGGTATCCGTTCCCAGGGGATGTCCCGGGCCCGGCGGAGAGGGATGTGGGAATATATTCACATCGTACCCCACCACCGGGTCATAAATACCCTTGGGCCATACGGTGCGCATCATCATTGGATGTGCAACCGCCATCAACAGGTAGATCACTAACACCAACAGTCCCAAGACGGCCAGCTTGTTACGTTTGTAGATTCGCCATGAATCCCTCGAACGCGTCCAGCTCGAGATCAGCCAGATCTTGAAACGTTCTTTTCGAGATATGATAAGGATTTTTTGATTGGGCATCGTTTTGCTAAGAGCAATGTCCTTATAGCGACGAAACGATTCGGATGCGCGGATCCAATGCAGCCAACAGCACCTCCAGGAGCAGGCGCGCCAGCAACGCTACCACACCGATTACAATGGTAGCGCCCAGCGCCAGAGGGATGTTCTGCATACCGACGGCATAGAACAATGTCGTGCCGATCCCCTGTACATTCATCACCTCTTCGATCATCACCATGCTGGAGAGCAGGAATGGCAGGCTGATCATCAATCTGCTGGTAACAGGCAGAAGCGCGTTGCGAGCGGCATGTTGGTCACGCACCTTGTGGTTGGCCAGGCCCTTGGCGCGAGCGGTCTGCACATAGTCTTCGTGTAAGGTATCTACCATTGTGGTGCGCATGATCAACATCACTTCGCCGAAAGAAAGCAGAACGTAGGCTGCCGTTGGGATCGCCATCTGGCGCAAGATGCCTGGAACAAGGTCATGAATACCGAACAATAACCAACTCCCGGCCCAGAGGATCATCATCAGCAGGGAAAAAACGATCTGGGGAAGTGGTCGCTTGAAAAAACGGCGCGCCAGCCAATTGGATATCAGCGCAGCCAACAAAGCCAGAATCAACCCCACCAGCATTCGAGAGATCGTCTGCGCCTGATCTACGCCGGGCGCGTCGAACCTCGGGCGACCGCCCAGGCTCACCGGGATGCCAAATCGCAGGGCGATGAACTCGTACATCAGAAATGCTATCCAGGGCGGAAAGGAAGTGTAAAGCGCAATGGACACGAAAGTGATCGAGCCTGTAACCACCCCAGGGCCCCGCCAGGCCGCCACCCTGCCCAGCCACTGCCCTAGCAGGAAGGCGACCACCGTTCCCAGACCAAAGATCAGCATCGTGATCGGCGCCGTTTGAATGAGAATTTGTGTAACAGGCGGCCCCATCCCCCAGGGAGAAAATGATGTCCCCAGGTCGCCCCTCGACACATGCGAAAGCCAATTCAGATAACGCTGCCAGAGCGGCGCACCGAGCTTCAGTTCCTCGCGCAATGTCGCGGCTTCGCTGGGCGTCAACCCCAACGCAAACTGGCTGACGTAATCGCCAGGCAGGATAGCCTGTATACTGAAAAACAGGATAGATACGTAGATGAACAAAAGAACCAGGCCTGTCAACAGGCGTTTGAAGAGGTATCGAATCATAAGGTCACTCCCTGACAGATCTGTACACTGTTCTCTTATTCAACCATTTGGTCTGCTATGTCCCAGCTATCGCTAAAAACTACCTGTTCCTTAAGCAATCCGTGGCGTTTTACAGCTCAGGATAAACCATAACCAGCGCTGGAGCGTAGGGCGCCTTGGCCTTTTTGGTTTTGATGCCTTTGATGGCCCAGAAAATTTCGGCGAATTGATTGATGGCTTCCACGAAATCCAGCCCGGCCTGGCGGTCGGCGGTCTGGCGGGCTTTGGAGCCCAATTGCATGATCTTCTTGACCAGCTCATTGAGTTCTGGATATTTTTCCACATGCTCGGGTTTGATAAAGTCACCCCAAATCACACGCACTTCGTGTTTGGCCTGCTCGGCATGATCTTCTTTGACAGCTATGTAGCGGGATATGCTATTTTGATATGCTGCCCCTTCGCCTTCCAGAGCCGCCATCAGATCCATCATGCGCACAACGGTCAAGGCGCTGATCTGGGCGGCGATGGGATCATAGATGCCGCAAGGAATATCGCAGTGGGCCTTTGCTTGCTCGAATCCCAATTTTTCATCCAACATTTTCAGGAATTTGTACATCATTTTGACCTCCAATCGTAAGAAGAATACTTTGTGTTCACTGAATAAACTCATGAAGGAGAGGGTGAGGCGGCATATATGGGGGCGCGCGCGAAGCGCGCGCCCCCATATATGCCGCCCCGAATTCGCTATGCGTAGTTTTTTCAGTGGACTCATGCTTTCGAATTCGGAATATTCGACGCCTGTGATGATACTTAATAAGACTCATCTCGTCAAGTTAGAAGGCGGTTTTTCGATCGCTTTCGGTATAATGGCGCTGGTGTCGTATGCAATGGATTTATCTTTCGCCCCACCTGGATGATGTGGCGCTTTCTCTCGGGGGGTTGCTCTGGGAGCAAGCCGCTGCGGGAGAGTCGGCTTATGTGTGGACGATCTGCGCGGGCGACCCGCCCCCCGGACCGCTATCGCCTTTTGCGGAGAGTCTGCACGGACGCTGGGGGGCTGGGCGGGAGGCCATCGCGAGGCGGCGCGCTGAGGATATCGAATCTTGTGCGGTCATGAGAGCGGCATACCGGCATTTCCCCATTCCCGATTGCATCTACCGCCGGTCCGAGCAATCCGGAGAGTATCTCTACGCTTCCGAAGACTCTTTGAATGGCCCTTTACACCCCGACGAACAGTCCCTGGTTTGGGTGCTAAGAAAAATCCTAAAAGCGGCGCTCACCCCTGGGGTAAGATTGGTCTGCCCTATCGGGTTGGGAGATCATGTGGGTCATCGTCTGACGCGCACCGCTGCGGATGGTCTCGATATCCCCCTGTGGTATTACGCCGACTATCCTTATGTCCGTCGGATATCCAACTGGGAACCGAAAAATCTGGAGCCAACCGTATATCCGATTTCAGCGGAGGGGATCGCCGCCTGGCAGGATTCTGTCGCCGCGCATCGTTCACAGATCAGCACATTCTGGGAGAGCATCTCTGTGATGAAGACTGAAATCAGCGAGTATGTCCAGCAAATGAAGGGGGCTATACTCTGGCGCGTATCCGAACGCATGTTCTAGGCTACCCTTGTCATGGGAAAAAAGTTATGCTAAAATGCTGCCCGCGGCGCAATGGGACACAGGTCCTTTTTTATTGACGCCGCTGCTTGTTTATCGGAGTGCTAGCAAAATCACCGAATAGCATTCTCGATAAAAGAAATTTCTACACAGAAAGATGGATTCGAGAGGCAAAGAAAGAACGATGCCACCAACATACATCACCCAAGAGGGTTTCGAAAAACTTCAACAGGAACTTGAATATCTGCGCACGACTCGCCGCCATGAAGTGGCTGAACGCTTGCGTGAAGCTCTGGAAGATGGGGATTCAGGTGTGGATGCTGACGCCGAATGTGACGCTGCTCGCAACGAGCAAGCTTTTGTCGAGGGGCGCATTCAGGAGCTGGAACGCATTCTTGCCAATGCGCAACTCATCAAAGAAGACCATAAAAGGGATATGATCCAGGTTGGTTCTACAGTGACTATTCAAGAAGAGGGTCTCGATCCTGAGATATACACGATCGTCGGCGCTGTCGAGGCGCATCCCAGCAATGGGCGCATATCCAATGAATCTCCCCTAGGGAAAGCGCTCATCGGCCATAAACCCAATGACGTAGTGACGATACAGGCGCCCAACGGCTCGTTTACTGTGAGGGTGTTGAAGGTCGAATGAACTGGGGCTTGACCCATGTAGCCCCGCGCGAGTAGACTCGGCGCGGGGCTTTTTTGTTACCCGGCAGTGTTATCCGTTTTCCAGTCCGAATCAGCGGCGACGAGCGAGGAACGAGTGATATGGCGGCAGATTACACGAACTTAGAGCAGATCAGGCTCGAGAAAATCGAGGAACTTCGGGCGGAAGGCATCGAGCCTTACCCCCATCGGGTCGAACGCACCCACACCAGCGTGGAGGCTATTCAGGCTTTCGAGGCTGTCGAAGGCGACGAGCAAGCCGCGGTGGTGCAGGCCACGCTGGCCGGCAGGTTGCGATCTATGCGCCCGATGGGCAAGATCATCTTCGCCCATATCGAAGATGGTGATGGGCGAATCCAACTTTTCTTCCGGGCGAATGACATTGGAGAGGAGCGGATTTCGCTTTTCAACCGTGCCTTCGATTTAGGCGATTATATTCAGGCCAGTGGAAAGATGTTCCGGACGCGCGCGGGGGAGGCATCGTTGTGGGTCGAGTCTTTCAGGATGTTAGCCAAAGCTGTGACGCCCCTGCCGGCAGCCAAGGATGAAGTGGTTGACGGCGAGGTCATCCAACACGCCACATTAGCAGATCCGGAGACGCGCTACCGTCAACGCTACGCTGATTTGGCTGTCAATGCTGAAGTACGCAAAATCTTCCGCAAGCGCGCGGCCATCGTGCGCGCCCTGCACCAATTCATGAATGATCACAGCTTCCTCGAGGTGGAGACTCCCATTTTACAGCCGATCTACGGCGGCGCGGCGGCTCAGCCTTTCGTCACCCACCACAATCAACTCAAGCAAGACCTTTACCTGCGCATATCTTTCGAACTCTATCTCAAACGCCTGCTGGTGGGCGGCTTCGAGCGCGTCTATGAAATTGGGCGCGATTTCCGCAACGAGGGCGTTTCTTTCAAACACAACCCCGAGTTCACTCAGTTGGAATTCTACTGGGCGTACGCTGATTACAACCAGGTCATGGATCTTACCGAACAGATGCTGGCCTTCGTAGCTGACCAGGTTATCGGCCAGCGCAGCTTTACTTACCAGGGCCATGAGATCAACCTGAATCCCCCCTGGGAGCGAGTCGAGTTACGTCAGAGATTGGCCGAGGTCACCGGCATTGATATCCATGAACATGCCACCGCGCAGAGTCTGGCGGCTGCGATGAAAGCTAAAGAGATGGAAGTCAAACCCGGCGCAACGCGCGGAAAGCTGATTGATGCGCTGATCGGCAATCATCTCGAACCGAATCTGATCCAGCCGACTTTTCTGTATAATTACCCCAGAGATATCTCTCCTCTGGCCAAGAGCATGCCGGGGGATCCCCAGGTGGTGGAGCGCTTCGAGGGTTTTCTCGGGGGCATGGAGATCTGCAACGCCTTCACTGAACTCAACGACCCCCTCGATCAGGAGGCGCGCTTCCTGGAGATGGGGCGGGATTACGCCGACGACGATGAAGAACGCCACCCCATGGATGAAGATTATTTGCGGGCATTGCGCTACGGCATGCCACCCAATGGTGGATTCGGCATGGGCATCGATCGCCTGACTATGCTGTTTACCGATCAGCGCAGCATCCGGGAGGTGATTCTCTTCCCCCATCTGCGTAGTAGAGAGTAAGACGACAAGAAACCCGTTTTCTACCGGAAAACGGGTTTCTTGTCTATTTCTAATAAGATGATGTCCGCCCGTTTTCGACTTCGACAGGATCGAAGACAACCACGTCTTTGCCCGTTAGTTTCTCGTCTACTTTACGGATGACCATCTCCAAATGGGCTGGGTGCTTCACATAGTTGATGTCATCGGCGGGGACAGTCAGCACCGGGCACAAATTGAAGTTATCAACCCACTCCTCGTATAGCTCGTTCAACTGGGCCAGGTAATCCGGGTGGATCTTACTTTCGTAATCGCGCCCACGTCGCCGGATACGCCGCTGCAAGATCTCAACTGAGGCTCTCAAATATACGACCAGGTCTGGCGGAGGTAAGAATTCGCTCAATACCTGATAGAGCTCCTGGTAGGTTTCGTAATCGCGTTCGCTCATCTGCTTTTGGCGGTACAGATTGCGGGCGAAGATTTCCGCATCCTCATAAACGCTGCGATCCTGGACGACGGAAGTAGGATGATCGGCAAGTCTGCGATGAATGCGCAGGCGGTGGGTCAAGAAGAAAACCTGCGATTGAAAAGCCCAGGCTTTCATGTCACGGTAAAAATCCGGCAGGTAGGGATTCTCTGTTTCGGGTTCATAGAAGGGTTCCCAGCCCAAACTCTTGCTGAGCATGCTTACCAGGGTAGATTTACCAACGCCAATGTTTCCAGCGACTGCAATAAATTTTTTCATCGGGAATGCCTTTCAATCTGGACACAAGAGGGCAACAGCCTGCCCTGCTTCATTGTCCATAATCACATCAAGATGATATCCTTGCCGAAAAGAAGAAACCTCGATGAGGCGTATACAAGCTGCCAGGTGCGCCTCATCGGGGGCGCGTTCAGCCAGCCGATTGGGTGTGTGATAGAAAAATTGGCGATCGAAGATCACACCTTCATCATTCAGGAAAATTGCCAGGGGGTGGATGCGCGCCTCGATCAGGTCCTGGAAGAAGTGCGTGCCAAAGGAGGGTTCTGGAGCGGGGCCAATCCCCTCCCCTGCCAACTCCACCAGGGCGCGCGTGTTGTAGATATCTGAATATCGGATATTGACTCCCAAATCGGGGTCACGCGTCCCCCAGCGGCCAGGCCCGATACATATAAACACCTCGTTCGACAAGATCGTGTTGATGCGGCTGATCGTTCTCCCCAACTCGGCGCGGGCAGATGGCGTAGGAAGCGCATAATAGCCTTCAGGGACAACGAACAACACATAGCGAATATCTCGAATATGCCCGCGGGGAACCATGCGCCGCGTGGAAAAAACAATTTCCTCGGGGTTCAGCTCGTCGGGGATGTGGGCTTCCTCTTCTTCAGCATGACTTTGGGGACGGCACTGCAGAATAGATATTCGAATCCCTGGGCTTAGGCTTTGGGGGTCTTCGACCCGGATGGCAAACTCCATATCCACGGGCGTTTTATAATGATGTTCCAAGAGATTCAGAATGCGCTTCATACGATCAGCCAGTTCCGTGCGCTGAATCAACGCGTCGAAAGTGAGCACTATTTTCTTGACATTCCCTGTGGAAAGATTACTCCGAATGGGGACAAGGTACCCCCCCCGGTCTAATTGAGCGATGTAACGCAAGAGTGGATAGCGCCGGGTGATCACCTCTAGCACGGGCAATGTCTCGAAACGATTCTCTTTCAGGTTGATCAAATCTATGTACTGTTGTGAGTAGCGGCGGATTTGTTTTGGGTCAGCATCGGGGCGCAGATGGGGGTGACTCAGGGCTACCAGCCGCGGGTAATCACTGCCAACGCGGTCAACCGCCCGCGTCCCCAAACCCCAGACCAGTCTCAAAAACCCATCCTCGCTGCGGATTTGGGGTGACCAGCGATAGATGTTGCGGCTAAATCCAACGCCGGCGGCATGTGGGAAGAAATAATCCCCAAAACGTTCTCCTTCCACAACCTGGATGAGGATCGCCAGCCGCTCGTCATAATCTTGCAGCCCCATGGCGCGCCGGTAGAGCAGCGCATCAGGGTTGAGTCCGCTGGCGAAAACGCGGGCGATCGCCTGGGTCAACCTGGAAAGATTCTCCTCGGGGGAACCCTGGTTGGGGCAAAATACGCTTTCGTACTTTCCGGCAAAAGATGTCCCGAAATTATCTTCCAGCAGGGAGGAAGAACGGACGATCAAAGGCTGTTTGCCAACATCGGCCAGCATCTCCTGGAGTTTCTCTATAATGTCAGGAGGAAATTTGGCTTTTGCGTACTCTTCCTGGATCGTAGGATATTCAGTATTGATTTGTTCCTCGGACTTATATTTTTGATCGGCCCAGTGGATCAAATCGTTGTAGCTCATGAAGGCATACATGACATCCGAACCCAGAAAATAGGACTCAGGGGTGCACAGAGCGTCGCGGATATCCTCTCCAGCGATCTCGCTCAAGATGCGCGCCGCCAGCAACATCCCTGCCGCCTTGCCGCCGATTTTCCCGTGCCCTATCTTGCGTCTCTGGATATCGAGCAGGTCGCTGGCCGTAAACCAGGTTTTGGCGATGTTGATGTAAGCCAGTTGATCGCTGATCATCCGGCGTATCAGTACGACGATCAATTCATGATAACGGGGTTGATAATGAGCCCGCTCCTCGACGGGTAGGCTCTCGAGGGCCATTGCCTGCTCGAAGAGCATATCCTGCGGCGCTAACTCCGGATTGAAGGAGATCTCGATCTCATCCACAGCAGGGATGCGCTCGGCAAGCACATCTTTGACGATCTCCTCGAAATCCTCGAATCGCAGGTTGTAGGCGAAATAGAAATCGGTCAGGTGCTTGCGGACACGCGACATCCTGATTTCCCAGATTTCCCCGCTTTCTTCCCACAGGGGATCATGTAATCCCTCACGCGCCTGAGATTCGATTGCCTTTTGGCGCACTTCAGCCTCGAAATCTTTGGGTCCGACAATGCCTCGCTCGAAGAGTTCGCGCCTCATGCGGGCGCGAATGCGTGTCTGTAAAACGGGATATTGCGCCAGGGCCAGGTAAATCCGTAACGCTCGATCAGTCGAGGGACTTGGCAGAGTCATAAGGAAATAGTTCAAAAATAGGGGTGTGAGGCGCTCTGCGCCACACACCCCTATTTTGTGGTCAGGCGAACGCGCTTAGCTGCCCAGATGCATGGGCATAATCACATGCAAGAAATCCTTCTGGCCTACCGGGCGAATGACCCCCGGGCTGGTATCCGCAGTAGTCTCCAGGGCGACATTAGGGGTCTTGACCACATCCAGCACTTCTCGCAAGAAGCGCACGTTGAAAGCGATCAATATCGGCGGGCCTTCGATGGAGGCATCCACGATGGTCTGGTTCGACCCTGTCTCTTCAGATTGCCCTGAAATTTCCACCGTGCCAGGCTGCAATTCTCCCCCGGGTGTAACGCTCACCCTGGCGATCAAAGTTCCCTCGCGGGCGAAGATTTCGGCCTGTTTGCAGGCCTTCAGGAAAGCATCCGTGGCGAGTACTGTGCGAGTTTGGTGGCTGTGCGGGATGATCTGCTCGTAATCGGGGAAGGAACCTTCGATCAACTGCGAGGCCAATTCTACACTTTGGGTGCGGAAGATCACGCGTCCGCTTTGGGGTGGCAGCAGCATGGTGATGGTTTCATTGCCATTCGAGCCTGAAGATGAGGTGATGCGAGCTAATTCGCTCAGCGCCCTTGCCGGGATGACAGCCTGAATGGGGCGGGAGACTGGCGACGCAAGCTCCGCTTTGCGCACAGAGAGTCGGAAGCCATCGGCTGCTGCAAAGGTAATCTTCTCCTCTTCGATGGTGACCAGCACGCCTGTCAGTATTGGGCGCGCTTCATCGGTAGAGGTAGCGAAAACTACTTGTTGAATCATCTCCCTGAGATCAGCCACATTGATCTGAATGCCTTCATCCAGATCAGGAGTGGGCATGGGAGGAAATTCTTGAGCGTCTATGCATTTGATGTCGGTATTCGAAGCGCCGCACCGCACATTCATGGTTTGAGTGCGCACATTCAAATCTATGCTGATCTGATCTGGGGGGAGCGTGCTTACCAGATCAGTAAAAGTGCGCGCCGGCACCGTCGTTGCCCCTTCATCCTGGATCTTGGCGCCGATCCAACAGGTGATCCCCAATTCCAGGTTGGTGGCAGAGAGGCGCAAACGCCCTTCGTCACTGGCGATCAGTATATTGCCCAGGACAGGCAGCGTGCTACGGGGCGAGACGGCACGCGAAACAATGCTGAGGCCATGGGCGAGATTCTCTTGTAAAACTGATACTTTCATGTAGACCTCTCCTCATGAATTATTGTCCGTAACTGCTCAGCCATCGAACGGATTAGCCCGAAAAAAGGGTGTGCGAAGGGGGCTACGCCCCCTTCGCACACCCTTTTTTCGGGAACTTCCCCGTATGGCTGAGTAGATACTATTGTCCTAAGAATTGAGTCCACTGCAAAAACTACGACTAGAGGATTCGGGGCGGCATATATGGGGGTGCGTGTTACGCACGCACCCCCATATATGCCGCCCCGCCCATCGTTCCTGAGTTTTTTCAGTGAACTCATGAAATCCTCATTGGAATAAAGATACCAGGGGTAACACCAGCATCGAAATTACAATGAGGATGCCGATCACGATCATGACGGTTTGCTGAGTGCTTTTCTTTCTTTTCTTGTTTTTTGCCATACGATTTCTCCTACAAGTATAATTGCCTACATCGATCTTTTTCGAACTGCGACTACAATTTTATCCTCTAAATCCTCAATGGTCACTGGTTTGAATAAATATCCGTCGGCCCCCAGTTTCATAGCCTCGTTGACGCTGGCATCGGCTACCTCCGAAGAGAGCATCACAACAGGCACCTCGTCGAAATCGGAGCGACTGCGCACATACTTCAACAAATCCATCCCAGAGACGATGGGCATATTGATGTCAATCAGCATGAGGTCTGGGCGCTCACCCTGGAGGATGGCCTTCGCCGCTCTCTTGCAGTCCAGGAAAGGGCGCGTGTCGTAATCCAGCAATTGGAGTAACAAGCGAATTGCCTGGATCATCTCGCCATCATCTTCGACATACCATGCTGTTTTCAAAGCATTCTCCTCCTTACAGGTGCGTCTTCACCGCCGCGGCGGCACCGGCGTTCATCTTTGGGGCTGCTGCAAGTTCTTCCTCTGAAGCCTGTCGAATAGCCTCGATGGAGCCGAAATGGCTCAGCAGAGCTTTGCGCCGGGCGGGGCCTATCCCTGGGATGGCGTCCAGTTGAGAGGCAATCCCCAGCCTCGAACGTTGCGCTCGATGAGCGGTGATGGCGAAACGGTGCGCCTCATCGCGAATGCGTTGTACCAAGTATAACCCCTCTGACTTGCGGGGCAAGAGGATTGGTTGCGATTGGTCTGGAACGAAGATCTCTTCCTCACGCTTGGCCAGCCCCACCACCGGCAGGACATCGCCCAACCCGAATTCTTCCAGCACCTGCGTGGCTCGCCCGAGCTGACCTTTGCCACCGTCAATGATAATCAGATCAGGCAGCGCCGCAAAGGAACGATCCGGCTTTACCCCTGGTGTATCAGCCGGCTCTTGCGCGCTCTGCCAGCGCCGAAAACGACGCCTGAGCATTTCTTCTATGCTGGCAAAATCATCCGGGCCGATCACCGAGCGGATGTTGAAGCGGCGATAATCGGCCTTGTTAGGCACGCCTTGATCGAAAACCACCATGCTGCCCACGGTAGCCGTCCCCTGGGTGGTAGAAATATCGTAACACTCGATGCGCTTGGGCGCTTTGGGAAGGTTCAGCGCCTCATGCAGTTCTGACAAAGCCTGCGTTTGACGGTGCTCGTCGGCCTCCCACTGGGCTTGCAAGGCGGTTAGGGTCTCTGCGGCGTTCTCGGCAGCCATCTGGACCAGCTCGCGTTTCTGGCCGCGCCGTGGGATTTTGATCTCTACTTTGCTGCCTCTGGCGCGGCTGTTGAGCCACTGGCGAATGATCTGCGCCTCCTCGACTTCATGAGGCAGCAGCACCTGGGGCGGGACAGTAGGCGTTTGATCGTAGAACTGCTTGATGAATTCAGCGATCACATTGGCGTCGGGGTCCTCATCGATTCCCTCCATGAGGAAGTATTCCCTCCCGATCAGCTTGCCGCCGCGGATGAAAAACACCTGCACGCAGGCCTCTCGCTCGGAGCGCGCCATGGCGATGACATCGGTATCCTCGTAATCCGAGGACAGCACGATTTTCTGGCGGGCGACGATCTGCTGGATGGCTTCGAGCTGGTCGCGCAGCACTGCCGCCTGTTCGAAGCGCAATTCCTGGGAGGCCTGCTGCATGTCAGTTTGCAGGCGTTCGAGGATGCCCTCGGTGCGGCCCCTCAAGAAGTCCGCCAATCCCCGGATCATCCGGCGATATTCATCTTGACTGGATGCGCCAATACAGGGGGCGAGGCACAACTTGATGTCGTAATACATACAGGCGCGTTTGTCTTCCCCGGTGATGGTGCGGTTGCAGGTCAGGTAAGGGAAAATCCGCCGCAGCACATCCAGGGTCTGGTGGACGGCCCAGACGCCGGTATACGGCCCGAAGTATTGCGCCTGATCATCTACCACTCTGCGGGTGACAGTGATTTTGGGATAGGGTTCGGCCCAATGGATTTTGATGTAGGGATAGCGCTTGTCGTCCTTGAGGCGCACATTGTACTGTGGCCTGTGCTTCTTGATCAGGTTCATCTCCAGGATCAAGGCTTCCAGCTCCGAGCCGACCACGATCCACTCGATATCGCTGATGCGCTTGACCAGTTGGCGCGTGCGCGGGTGTTCCTGTCCGCCGACCTGGAAGTATGAGCGCACCCGACTGCGCAAGTTGACCGCTTTGCCCACATAGATCACCTCCCCAGATTCATCCTTCATCAAATAGCAGCCGGTTTTGGCGGGGAGGGTGTCTAAGATAGCCTGGAGAAGATCGGAGACATCCATGGTTCACTCCGATGATCGCAACAATGCCAACAGATCTCCCGGCTGGAGCACAGGCAAAAGCCCGTCTTCGAAATCTTTTGGATTCCGAGTGATTAGATAATCTGCCCCAGAACTTGAAGCCGCGGCCATCTGAGCGGCATCCTCGAAATCTACCCAACCTAGCGCCAGCGCTTGTCGAATGACGCCCTCATCCACTTGAGCAACGCTAAATACATTCAAGAGATCATGCAGACTCTGCGTGGCCTGAGTCCTACTGCTATGTTTGGATAAAAGGTAAAACAATGTAGTCAGGGTGTGCGCGGCAAGCAAGCCATCCGCGACGCCCGACTCGACAGCAGCCCACACCCTGGCGGAAGCCTCATAATGAGGCTGACGCTCGGCCAATACATCGAGTACGATATTTACATCTACTAAAACACGCAGCTTATCCCCCATACTTTTCCTCTAAATAATCATCATACTCTGCAGTCGAAATATCGTTGGGGAGAACTCCTGTCAGGCGACGCAAGATAGGGGTTTCATCGAACGCTTGATCTTGAGTCGCTACCGCGCGGAGGTATTCAGAGATCATTTTTGACAGAGTCGTGCTATATTGAGCAGCGTAACGTTTGGCAGGTTCTATCCAACGCTTGTCAACCCGAACAGTAAGTTTCATATTCTCAGCCATATTTATTCTAACCTTCTTTACTGCCGTACATTTTATACTAATATTGTACGGCAGGCAAGAGCGAAAAGTTCCACTCTATTTTTTCAGCCCCTATGACCTTTCAACAAGAGAGCATCTTCCAATCGTTCAGATGTGGATGTTTCAGGAGGCATTGTTTCCTGGATGCCAATAAGCGTATCTCGCTCGAATCGCTCGACAATATCATCAGCGTCCATCGAAGATAATTCCAAGACCAGAAGAAACTGACCAGGATTTAGGATGGCCACTTCCTGGTAACGTTTCATCTCTTGCAAATCACGGTCACTGCTCACTACGAGATCATCCAATGGCGCAACCGCCAGGCGTTTTATTTGTGGTCTGGCTAATACGGCGGCAAGTTCAGCGCGCGTCTCGACAGAGGAAAGCACCAGAAACTGATCTTCTCTCCAGGCAGCGATCACCCGCTGCATGAGATCACCACGCGTCAAAAAATAGCTTACCAAAGAACTGTTATCAATCACAACCCTCAGCATGACTCACACCGACTCAGAGGCGACTTCCTGGCGCGCCTGTTCGATGACCTGCATAACTTCTGCCTTGGTCAGACCCTTGTTTCTTTCAGCACTTTGAGCGGCTGTGGCATCAAGCCACTCGAAGAAAGCCTGGCGTTGCTCACGATATAGCTGGAATTGCCGATATTCTTCCAAGTTTACGATAGCGGCCTGAGAGCGTTCTAAAGTTTCGATGATATAACTGGCGTGTTTTTCCTTTCCACCCGGGAATTGACCGTCTTCACCTGACCAAAATCCTGGCTGTCTCTGGCATAAATCTGGCAACAGGGATTTTGTTATCCTTTCCCCATCTTTCACTTCAGGGTAGAATGCTGTTCACCCTCTATGAACGAAGCGCGCCGCCCCTCTCCTCGTAGAACGTGGTTCCTGGCTCTCCTGGCGTTGATCGTCGCCATGATGGCCTGCACGCGCGCCTGGGAATCCGACGCCGAACCCTGGGGGGGAGTATCTGGCCCCTTGACGCAGGCGCCAGGCCAGGGTGAGTCCGCAGGTCCCTATATTCAGGCGCGTCCGCCCGGGGCGCCGGTGCTCTCTCCAACGCCCGATTCCCCGCATCCCCTCCCTGGGCTGCGCACCGAGGCCGAGGGCTATGTCGTCCAGGCCGGCGACACCTTGGGGCAGATCGCCGATCGTTTCGGCGTCAGCGTTGATGATCTCGCCGAAGCCAACGAGATCACGGATGTCAACGTCCTGGAAGTCGGGCAGGAACTGGATATCCCCGCCCCGGAACCTGTCGCTACTGGCCCCGGCTTCAAGATCATCCCCGATTCGGAATTGGTAGCCGGGCCGGTGACTGCCTATTTCGATGTGCCGGACTTCGTTTACGGGCTGAGCGGATACCTGATCTATTACGAAGAAGAGGTCGAAGGGAATGTATTGCGGGGATACCAAATCGTGCAGCGTGTGGCCTCGGATTATTCCATCAACCCCCGCTTGCTGCTGGCCGTGCTGGAATATCAGAGCGGCTGGTTGACTGATCCCAATCCGCGTACGTATACCCTCGATTACACAATGGGCTGGGAAGACGCCAACCGGCAGGGGCTGTATAAGCAACTGACCTGGGCTGCTGACGAACTCAACCGCGGCTATTACCTGTGGCGGGTGAACGGCGTGGCCAGTTGGGTGCTGCCGGATGGCACAGTGATTCCAATCGATCCGACGATCAACGCTGGCACAGCGGCTTTGCAGTATTTCTTCTCGAAGTTATACAAGCGCGAAGTCTGGCATCGCACAGTCACTGCCGAGGGATTTTTTAAGGTCTACCAGGAGCTTTTTGGCTACCCCTTCGATTATGGGTATGACCCCGTTCTGCCTCCGGGGTTGACACAACCCCCGTTGCAGCTACCCTTCGAGGAGGGGGTGGACTGGGCCTTTACGGGAGGCCCGCATGGGGGTTGGGGGGATGGTTCGGCCTGGGCGGCGCTGGATTTTGCTCCTTATGACGAGCCACTGGGCTGCAATCAGAGTGAAAACTGGGTCGTCGCCATGTCTGATGGCCTGATCGTGCGCGCTGAGAATGGCGCCGTGATCCAGGATCTGGATGGCGATGGTTTCGAACAAACCGGCTGGACGCTGTTTTACATGCACATCGAAACCCGCGACCGCGTCGAGGCGGGGACTTTTCTGCGGGCGGGTGAGCGCATCGGGCATCCCTCTTGTGAAGGGGGCTTTTCATCGGGATCGCATGTGCATGTTGCCCGGCGATATAATGGCGAATGGATCCCCGCCGATCAGGATATTCCCTTCGAATTGGATGGCTGGGTCAGCATGGGCGCGGGCAGCGAGTATGATGGTCTGCTGCGCAAGGGTGATCGAACCATCGTCGCCGAGAACAGCCACGTCCCGGAGAATCGGATTGATCGGAAATAAGCTCAACGCGAAGACGCAAATGACGCGAAGGGTATTTATGGGAAACTTAGGGGAAATTATGCGCTCTTCGTGTCTTTTCGGTAAAACTTTTTGCGCGACAATGCTGATAATCGTTGCAGCTAGATGCAATCTGCCGCGTCAGGAGGGGCCGTTCGTCGCCCCCTCGGAATTCGAAGCGACCAGCACGCCCAATTGGATCGCCACGCTGGAGGCGGCCCCTACTCTTACGGAGACCCCGGTATCAGTTCAGCCCACCGGGCTGCCGGCTGAACTGCTCGAATCCACAGCCGAGCCTGAGCCACCCTCCCCAACGCCAACGATTGCCAACACGCCGACCTCGTTTCCGGCGGACACCGGCCCAATCCTCTATTACACCCAATCCGGCGACACGCTCGAAGCTTTGGCGGTGCGCTTCGGCGTCGCCGTAGACGAGATAGACGACACCGGGGCGCTCCCCGAACGCGGCTTCATCAATCCCAACCAACTGTTGATTATCCCCAAGCGCTTCAGCAACACCACTTCCCCAACCCATCTGCTGCCCGACAGCGAATTCGTCTATACGCTCTCGGCCATTGACTTCGACACGGTCAGCTTCGTTTCGCAGGCAGGCGGCTATCTGAAGAATTTCCATGAATACCTGGGCACGCATGGCGAATCGTATGGCGGGGAGATCGTCGAACAGATCGCGTTGGATAACTCGGTCAACCCCAGGTTGCTGCTGGCTCTTTTGGAATACCAGAGTGGTTGGGTCTACGGCCAGCCGGATAATCTGGCGGAACAAGATTATCCTTTGGGCGAGATCGCGCTGAGCAAGAAGGGACTGCTGCGACAATTGAAGTGGGCTGTCAACGAGCTTTCCATCGGGTATTACGGCTGGCGGGAGGGACGCCTGAGCGAAATCGAATTCTCCGATGGGCTCGCCGCTCACTTAGCTCCCGACCTGAACGCCGGCACCGCCGCGTTGCAATATTACTTCGCCCAGGTTTACGACAGTCAGGGCTGGCTGGCCGCGCTCGACCCGGAGACCGGCTTTCCGGCGCTCTACGAGCAGATGTTCGGCAACCCCTGGACGCGCGCCCAGGTGGTTGAACCGCTCTTTCCTCCTGACCTCATCCAACCTGAGCTGGCGCTGCCCTTCCTTGTCGGACGCAGTTGGAGCTATACCGGCGGGCCGCATGGCGCCTTCGAGAGAGATGGCTCTTGGGCGGCAATTGATTTCGCGCCTGCCACAACGGTCAGCGGCTGCGTCGATTCCGATGCCTGGGTGACCGCCTCGGGCGACGGGGTCATCGCCCGTTCGGAGCGCGGCATCGTGATGCTCGACCTGGATGGGGACGGTTTCGAGCAAACCGGTTGGGTGATCGTCTACCTGCACATCGCCGATGAAGGGCGCACCGGCGCAGGCAGACTTGTTAAGCAGGGGGATCTGTTGGGACATCCTTCCTGCGAGGGCGGTTACGCCACCGGTACGCATGTCCACATGGCTCGTAAATACAATGGCGAGTGGATGCAGGCCGATGGTCCGATACCCTTCACGCTCAGCGGATGGACAGTCCATGCCGGAGATGCCCCCTACAAAGGCACCCTGACGCGTGAGGGGGAAGTGGTGACCGCCAGCCAGGTCGGGGCGCATTTTAGCTTGATCGAGCGCGAATGGGAGCAGTGATATTGGGTATTGGGGATTTGGTATTTGGGTTAGAATCAGGGCATGCGATTTCGATGTCTTTTTTGTTGGCTTGTTTTTTTAGGTATATTTTTTGTATTTCCTCTGAACGCCTGTGCGGTGCATAATGATCAGGGCAATCCCCAATCGCCCCTTTCGATCTCCCCTGCGGGGGCAAGGCAAGCGATCGCCAGCACTCTCATTTTTACCAGTTCTACTCCCAATCCGACAAACACGCTCGCTCCAACGTCTCTATCACTAATCACTCATTCCCCCACGCCTGTATCCACTCCTCGACCTGCTTACCTGTTGCTTCCCGATGCTGAGCTGGTTTATTCTCCGACGGCGCTCGAATTCGATGTCGCCGCCTATCTGAACGAAGCCGGCGGCTTCTTGAGCGCTTACCAACAATACTTGATGATCACCAAATGGACCAGCGCGGCTCAGATCATCGAACGGGTGGCTCTGGAGAATTCGATCAACCCCCGCCTGCTGATCGCCTTACTGGAATATCGAAGCGGTTCTGTCCTCGGACAGCCAGATGACCCGGAGAATTTCGATACCGCCATGGGTGCGGAGAGTTACTACCGCAAAGACCTCTACGGTCAATTGATCTGGGCTGTGCATATCCTCTCGGAGGGCTTCTACGGCTGGCGGAGCGGCGCGCTCACCGAAATCCCCTTCCCCGATGGGACGATCCTGCCGCTCCCCGCGGAGACGAACGCCGGGACGGTTGCGTTACAGCTTTTCTTCGCCCAGTTCTACACCAGCGATGCCTGGGCTCAGGCCGTTGACCCGAAATGGGGCTTTCCGGCTCTCTACGAGCAAATGTTCGGCGATCCCTGGGAACGAGCTGCTCTTGTTGACCCCCTTCTCCCGGGCGACCTGGCGCAACCTGAGTTGACCTTACCCTTCGAGCCTGGCAAAACCTGGTCGTATACCGGCGGGCCGCACAAGGCCTTCGAAGGCAACGGCCCTCTGGCCGCGCTGGATTTCGCCCCTCGCACAGATACCAGCGGCTGCGCTCCTTCTGACGAATGGGTGGTCGCCATGACCGACGGCCTGGCGGCGCGCTCGGAGCTTGGCGCCGTCATCCAGGACCTGGACGGCGATGGTCACGAACAGACTGGCTGGGCAATCATGTACCTGCACATCGGCGAGGAGGATCGCGTTCCTGAAGGCGTCTACTTGAGGGCGGGTGACCGCATCGGGCGCCCTTCCTGCGAGGGCGGGCGGGCGACCGGCACTCACACCCACATTGCCCGCAAATACAACGGCGTCTGGATCGCCGCCGATGGACCGATCCCCTTCCTGCTGGATGGCTGGACAGCTCACGCGGGCGAGAAGCCCTACCTGGGGACGCTCACCAACGACGAACAGACCGTGACTGCCCACCAGTTCGGTTCGGCGGTGTCGCTAATCACGAGAGATGAATAATAACGTAAACAGGTATACATGTAAACAAGTGTACAAGTACGCAATCGCAAGACGGCTGCTTATCTGTCTACTTTGCATACTCGTATACCTTCTCGTTGGCTGCCAACCCAAACCGGAGCTCGCGCCTTCCCCCCCGGAGGTCACGCCGGAGGTCGCGCCAGAGGAGATCGCGGCTACCCCGCTGCCGGAGCGTCCTAAATATCAACCCGGTCAGCTCGTCGAATATATCGCCCAAACTGGCGACACGCTGCCTGCGATGGCCATCCATTTCAACACCACGGTGGAGGAAATCCTAGATGCCAACTCCTTCATCCCCGCAGAAGTCACCACCCTGCCGCCGGGGATGCCCATGCAAATCCCCATCTATTATGAATCGTTCTGGGGCACGCCTTTCAAAATCCTGCCTGATAGTTTGTTCATCAACGGGCCGGCTCAGACCGATTTCGATACCCAGGCCTTCGTTGATGAGCACCCAGGCTGGCTGCAGGATTACCGAGATTACGTTGGCGGGGCCAGACGCACCGGCGCAGGCATCGTTGATTATGTAGCCCTGAATTTCAGCATCAGCCCGCGCGTTCTGCTGGCGCTGCTAGAATACCAGACCGGCGCCCTGAGCCTGCCCAGCTTCCCCGCGGAACTCAACCAAAACTATCCTCTGGGGCAGGAGCAGCGAAAATACCGCGGCCTTTACCTGCAACTGGTCTGGGCGACTAATACCCTCAACAACGGCTACTATGGCTGGCGCGCTGGCCACCTGACCACCATCGAACTTCCGGATGGCACCATCGAACATCCTGATCCCTGGCAGACCGCCGCCAGCGTGGCCTTTCAATATTATTTTTCCGTGGGATTTACCGGGAACGATTATCAGGTGGATATTGGCCCCGAGGGAGTTGCCCAGGTCTACCGAGATTTATTTGGCGATCCGTGGGTGGATGTTCAGACTCATATTCCGGGGAGTTTGCAGCCCCCGGAGATGTACCTGCCCTTCGAGGGGGGGAAGACCTGGGCCTACACAGGCGGCCCGCACACCGGTTGGGGAAAGGGTGATCCCTGGGCAGCTATAGACTTCGCGCCGGCAGGCGTACGCGGCTGCAGTTTCACCAACGAGTGGGCTACGGCGGCAACCTCTGGGGTGGTCACCCGCTCAGAGACCGGCATCGTGGAGATAGACGCCGACGCCGACGGCGACCCGCGCACTGGCTGGACGGTCTTTTATCTGCATGTCGCTGCCCGCGACCGCGTCCCTTTGGGCGCCATGATCGAAGCAGGCGATCCCATCGGGCATCCTTCCTGCGAGGGGGGTGCCAGCACGGGCACTCATATCCATATCGCCCGTAAATACAACGGAGAATGGATTGTTGCCGAGGGACTCTTGGGCTTCGACCTGGAGGGTTGGGCTGTCCACAATGGGGATGAACCCTACCAGGGCACGATGACGCGCTTCTCGAAGACCGTCACCGCCGACGTAAACGCCAGCTTTATTTCCTTTATCACGGCTGCTGAGCGATAAGGGGGAGTTCGTTTGTTGGTTGCGCCGTAATACCCCACGAGAGCTTTAATAATATCAATCGAAACTTCAAATAAATTAAATATGAACTTGACAAATTCAATATTTCCTGTATAATTTCATCAAGAATTAGATATTCGTTTTATTTTTCTGGAATACAGGAGCGTTATATGTGGTATGCGACATTCGAGATTGGCAAGATCAAAATGCAGGAGGCCATCCACATGGCCCAAACGGGAACCGCCTCCCGACACGCTGCATCGGATCATTTATTAGCGAGTTTTGGGAGATTGTTGGTAGTCCTTGGACAGCGTCTGCAGACACGCCAACAGTATGGGATCGTGCTTCACGCCGGTTAGAAAGTCGAGGAAATCATGCAGAAGCTCCCCCCCCAATGTCCTTTGTGCAATGGCGAGATTACTGTCACGAGAATCTATTGCCGCGATTGCGATACGACCTTCGAGAGCCATTTTGCAGTGGGCGCCTTTGCCCAATTGGCCCCCGATCAACTCGAATTCGTCGAGACCTTCATCCGCTGCGAGGGGAAAATCACCCGCATGGAGGATGAGCTGAAACTCTCTTACCCGACGATTCGCAACCGTCTACGGGGGATCATCAAAGCCATGGGGTATGAACCAGAACCCGATGAAGAAGGCGGCCTCAGCGAGCAAGAGCGCAGGCAGATACTGGAAGACCTGGATGCAGGCAAGATCAGCTACGAAGACGCCATCCAGCTTCTTGGAGAACAAGAGGAGTAAATGATGGTACAGAAAATTCTCGAACTCGGAGAAGCTCCTAAGATAACCATCGCCAATATCGCCGGCGACCTACACGTCAAGGGCTGGAAGCGCAGGGAAGCGCTGGTTAAAACCATCTGCGAGGATCGAGTGACATTCGAGCAGAGCGATGAAGAACTAAAGATAGATTGCCCCGAAGATTGCATTGTGTATGTGCCATACGATGCCATTCTGCACGTCGAACAAGTTGTCGGCTGCGCTCGTTTCAGAGCCTTGAGGGGAAGCCTGGAAATCGGCCAGATAAAAGGCCCGTTGACCCTGCGAGAAGTAGGCCCGGTCGAGGTGGGGACCATCGGCGGCGAGTTATCGGCGAAGCGCGTGCGTGGCGATCTGAAAATCGAAGCGGTGAGCGGCGATGCCAATATCCGCGATATAGATGGGCAATTTCACGCTGATACCGTCGGCGGCGATATCCGTCTGGGCGATGTCAGTGGCGGCGTCTCGGCGACCGCAGGAGGCGATGTGAAAATGAGCCTGGCGCCCGTTCCCTGGCAGGGATATTCCGTATCGGCTGGCGGTAACCTGCACTGCCAACTCCCTGCCGATGGCAACGCCAATCTCATGCTCTCGAGCAATGCTCGATCCATTCGCATTAATTTCCCCGACCATACAGAGGTCATCCGTGAATCATCTTATACCTTCGTGCTAGGCGAGGGAGGCGCGCCGATCAATCTCAGCGCAGGTGGAATCATCACCCTCGCTGGTTTTGACATTGACGAGGACGCCTCGGAAGTTTTCGAATTCGATTTCGCCCCTGGCAAAGATATCTCCAACATGGCCGCAGCGATGGTTCATCAGGCCACTCAGCATGTGAAGACGCATCTCAAATCACTGGATACCCAACTCTCTGGCCTGTCCAAAACATTGGAAGAGGCCGGGATTTCCGAAGAGCGCGCCAGAGAAATTCGCCAGCGTCTCGAACAGGCCCGAGAACGAGCCAGTCAGCGTGCGCAGGAAGCCGCCGATCGCGTACAGATCAAACTCGAACATAGTCTGGCTGCCGCCCAACGCAAGGCGGCCCGTCAGGCGCGGCAGCATGCTCGAACGAAACCTATCCACATCGATGTTGATGCACTGAGAGCTGCGAAGCAAAGCAGCAGTGATCCCATTACGAATGAGGAGCGGATGATGATTTTGCAGATGCTCCAGGAGAACAAGATCAGCCTCGAACAGGCCGAAGAACTGCTGGATGCGTTAGAAGGGAAGAGTTCGCTATGACTACCTCAGAAGAACGCATGAAAATCCTCAAAATGATCCAGGAGGGGAAGATCACTGCTGACGAGGGGGCAAGATTGTTGAAAGCGCTCAGCTCCAGCAGCGAAAAACCTGTGCGGGCGAAACAACCAGGCGGCGGGGCGCGCTGGTTGCGCGTGCGCGTTACCGACATGCATCAGGGCAAAGCCAAGGTCAATGTCAACCTGCCCCTCAGGCTGATCGATGCCGGATTGAATATCGCCGCGCAATTCACCCCCGATATGGATATAGAAGAACTCGGAACCGCCATCAGCGCGGCGATCGCTGAAGGCATGACCGGAAAAATCGTGGATGTGGTTGACGCCGAGGATGGCGAACACATCGAAGTCTTCATTGAATAAATCGAACAAAGAAATTCCCACGAAATAGGAGTGTGTGGGTTGCGTCGCAACCCGCACACTCCTATTTCGTGGACATTCCAGTACAAGGCATCCTCCCATGATAGAAAAGAAATCCCTTAGCGGCATAACCGGTTTTACCATCGTCTGGTTGGGGCAGATCATCTCTGTGCTGGCTTCGATGATGACCAATTTTGGCCTGACTCTGTGGATGTATAAGCAGACGGAGAGTGCCACCGCCATGGGTCTGATGCAGGTGGCTTTCATCCTCCCCTTCCTGTTACTCTCACCGATTGCAGGGGCGATGGTGGATCGTTACAACCGCAAACTGATGATGATGGTCAGCGACCTGGGGGCTGTGTTGTCTACTGCTGCGATATTGATTCTCTACACCCTGGGCGTGTTGGAGTTCTGGCATCTCTACATCGCCGCGGCGATCAACGGTCTGGGCAACACCTTTCAGTGGCCGGCCTATTCCGCGGCTATCACCACCATGGTCTCTAAGGAGACTCTTATGTGGTACAACCCCCTCATGCGCCAGTTGCTCAACTCGCCTTTGCACTCCCTCGTCAGCAAGAATATGATGTTGATCACTTACACCGGGCGTAAAAGCGGCAAAACCTACACCA
>Ga0194126_10003259_pt1 | contig 25904 bp, 17 predicted proteins | sample TA2KigC150mmetaG_FD_148641 | JGI IMG/M metagenome (GOLD analysis project Ga0194126, IMG submission 148641) | Freshwater microbial communities from Lake Tanganyika, Tanzania - TA2015035 Kigoma Deep Cast 150m | ecosystem: Environmental > Aquatic > Freshwater > Lake | place: Tanzania: Lake... | reverse complement strand
CGGGTTGTTGACGGAGATCGTGGGCGAGGCGGCGTCGGGCTCGCTGATGGTGGTGCCGGGGACGATGAGGTTGACGTTCGGGCGGCCGAGCGTGCGCGCGTAGGCGGCGCGGAGGAGGAGATCCTCGCGCACGGTGAAGGCGGCGTTGAGGCTGGGGTAGAGGCCGTCGTAGGTGCGGCCGGCGCGGGCGCCCCGCTCGACGTAGCGGAGCCGGCGCAACGCGAGGGCGTCCCCGGGGACGAGCACGCGCTGGCCGGCGGCGTTGCGCACGAAGGAGCCGTCGCGGTTGCGCTGGTACTGGGCGTTCGGATCGTTGAGGGGGCCGGAGCCGCGGGCGTCGGTGCGCTCGAAGCGGACGCCGCCCACGAGCCAGAGCCGCTGGCGGAGGAGGCGCAGGTCGGCGCGGAGGTAGGCGGCGGTGACGGTCTCGCGGAACTCCCGGGAGTTGGAGACGTAATTCTGGTGGGTCGTCGGCAGGTCCTCGACGAACCAGCCGGGCTGGCGGAGGAACAGCTGGTGGAACTTCTGGGGGCTGATCCAGCGGACGGGCTGGCCGAAGAGGTTGGGGGCGTCGGCGAGGAAGGCCTCGTCGAACACGTCGAACCGCCCGGCGCGGCGCGAGGCCTCGTCCGAGGCGCCCTCGGGCCGGAAGTTCCAGAGGCGCGGGAAGGAGCGCTGGTCGCGGCGGGAGGCGTCGAGGGCGGCGCCGGCGCGCAGCGTCAGCGGGAAGCCGGGGTCGAGCTCGCGGCCGACGTCGAGGCGGAGGTTCTGGCGGGTGGTGCTGGCGTCGCTGGTGGCGGTGTTGCCGCTGGCGAGGGAGTAGTTGGCGCCGTCGAGCAGGTCCACCGTCTGGCCCGCGCGGTTGCGGGCGGAGTAGCGCGTCGGGATGATGCCGCCGGAGGTCTGCAGGTCATCGCCGCGGAGGACGAGGTTGGAGAGGGTGGCCGGCGCCATATTGAAGGTGCCGGACTCGATGTCGGGCCGGTAGGTGCCCGAGCGGGAATACGAGGCGGCGGCGTCGATCCGCCAGGGGTCGCCCCGGTGGCGGTAGCGGAGCGTGTGGTGGCGGGTGACGCTGCGGATGTCGACGTTGGTGCCGCTGTTGTTCATCCCGACGGAGCCGACACCGGTGGCCGCGCCCTGCATCCAGCGGTCGGTGCCGGTGGCGCCGGCGCCGTAGTTGAACTGCAGCACGTTGCGCGTGATGTAGAGCTGGTACGAGCGGTACTGGGTGCTGGCCGACAGCGTGCCGTGCCGGCCAACGCGCCAGTCGAGCCCCGCCTGCCCCTGCAGGGTGGAAAAGGTCTGGGCGAGGCTGTTCCACTGGCTCGTGGTCTGCACCAGCCGCACGAGGTCCCACGTCGCACTCTCGTCGGTGTCGGCGGTGCCGGTCTCCATCGGCTTGTGCCGCCACGTGCGGGAGGCGCCGACAGTGACGGCGAGGTTGCGGGAGACGGGGTGGAGGTAGCTGACGTCGAAGGATGGCTGGATGAAGCTCGGGCTGGTCCCGGTGCGGCTGCTGCGCGGGGTGTGGTTGCGGGGGCCCGGATCGAAGGTGAAGCCGCCGCGGTCGTGGAACATCGTGTACGCGTTGACCTCGAGCCGCGGGCGCCGGGCCTCGAAGCCGCTCCGGCTGATGAGGTTGATGGAGCCGCCGAGACCGGAGGCGGGCAGGTCGGGCGTGGGCACCTTCGTGATCTCCACGCGGGAGATGTTGTTCATCGGCACCTGGCGCAGGTCGAGGGAGCGGCTGTTGCCGGAGAAGGCGCCCGCGACCTCCCCGCCGTCGATGGTGAGCCCGGTGTTGTTGCCCGGGAAACCGCGCAGCGAGGCGGTGGTCGGCTCGGACCCGGAGGTCTCGATCGAGACGCCCGGCAGGAAGAGCAGGAACTCCCCGATGTTCTCGGCCCCGCGGTCCCCGAACTCGTCGATCGCCACCACGCTCTTCAGGTTCGGGGCCGCCCGCTGCTCGTTCGCCGACAGCGCCTGGGCCGACATCTCCCGGTCCTCCACCACCGTGACCCGGTCGAGACGGACCACGCCCTCGCCCCGGACCAGCTCGAAATCGCGGGTGGCCACGCCCCCCGCGGGCACGGTGACAGCCTCGACTGCGGTGGCGAAGCCGACGTAGGAGGCGCGGAGGCGGACGGGCCCCGCGGCCACCCCGGTCAGCCGGTAGACGCCGGCGTCATCGGTCAGGACCTCGCGGGCGGAACCCTCCAGCGCGACGCGGACGTTGCCGAGCGCGCCGCCGGTGGCGGCTTGGACGATGCGGCCCTCGATGACGCCCGGGGCCGCGGGCTGGGCGGGGAGCGGGGTGAGCAGGGCGAGGGCGGGCAGCAGCAGGAAGCGCAGCATCGGGGGCGGGGGTTGATGGGGAACACAGCGGCGGACCGGGCGGGAAGCGAGGCCAACCCGGCGGTTCCGGGCGGGAACCGCCGGGCCGGACGCTTCCGCATCGCCAGCAAACGCCGGATCGCTTGGTTTCCGGGAATGCCGCCCACCCCCAGCCGCAGCCGCTCCCGCCCACCCTTCTTCACCGCTGTTCGGTCCGGGCGCCGGCTGCTGGCGGCGCTTCTGGTCGCCGTCGCCGGCGGCACGGCGGCCGCCGCGCGCGACGGGCGGCCGAACATCGTCGTGATCCTTTCCGACGACCAGGGCTACGCCGACATCGGCTCCAATCCCCACCACCGGCCCGAGGTCGCGACGCCCCACCTCGACGCCCTGGCGCGCGAGGGTGTGCGCTTCACCCAGGGCTACATCAGCGGGCCGGTGTGCTCGCCCACCCGGGCCGGCCTGATGCTCGGCCGCTACCAGCAGCGCGTCGGCGTCTACACGGCCGGCGACGGCGGCCGGGGGTTCGACCCGGGCATCCCGATCTTCCCGGCGATGCTGCCGGCCGACTACGCCAGCATCGCGATCGGCAAATGGCACCTCGGGCTCGACGACGATTACCCCGCGCTGCGGTGGCACCCGATCAGCCGCGGCTTCAAGGAGTCCTACAACTTTATGGGGCGCGGCGGGCACGATTACTTCCGGAGCACCGGCGTGAAGGGCCGGGACGACGAGTCCGCGCCGCTTTACCGCGGACGCGAGCGCACTGGCTTCCAAGGTTACCTCACCACGCGCTTCAGCGAGGAGGCGGTGGCGTTCATCGGCCGCCACCGGGCGGAGCCGTTCTTCCTCTACCTGGCCTACAACGCGGTCCACGCGCCGGCCCAAGCGCCGCCGGCGGACCTCGACCGCATCCGGCGGGAGCACCCCGGCCTCGGCGAGGCGCGCGTCATCCTGATGGCGATGCTCCACCACCTCGACCTCGGGGTCGGCGCGGTCGTCGCCAAGCTCAAGGCGGAGGGCGTGTGGGGGAACACGCTGCTGTTCTACCTCACCGACAACGGCGGTCCGCGCGGGATGGCCGCCGACAACACGCCCCTGCGCGGCCACAAGGCCTCCCTGTACGAGGGCGGCATCCGCACGCCCTTCCTCGTGAGTTGGCCCGCGCGCTTCCCGGGCGGCCGCACGATCGACACGCCCGTCCTCTCGCTCGACCTCCTGCCGACCGCGCTCGACGCCATCGGCGCCGCGCCGCCGGCGGGCACGGTCTTTGACGGCCGGAGCCTCCTGCCGCTGCTGACCGGCGCGACCACGCGCCACCACGACCGGCTGCATTGGAGCAGCGGGGGCCTGAACGGCGAATGGGCCGTGCGTGAGGGCGACTGGAAGCTCCACGCCCTCCGCGACCAGCGCGAGCTGATCAATCTGGCCGAGGATCCGGCCGAGGCGCGTAACCTCGCCGCGGAGCACCCCGAGAAGGTGCGGGCGCTGACGGCGCTCCACGAGGCGTGGCTGGAGCCGATGGCGGAGCCCATCACCGGCGGCTCGAAGCGTTGGGGCGCGGCCGGCGGCGGGGACAGCCAGCGGGCCAAGGATCGCGCCGCCAAGAAGGCGTCCCGGAAGCAGGAACGGACGCCGGGGAAGCAGCCCTCCCCGGCCGCCCCGCCGCCGTAGCGGCCGGACGCGGGGGAAAGTGGTGGTAGGACCTGGATTCGAACCAGGGAAGGCGTAAGCCAGCAGATTTACAGTCTGCCCTCGTTGGCCACTTGAGTATCCTACCGACAGGGGCCGGAAAAGTCTGGCCCGGCCGGGGGGACGGCAAGGATTTTCTTGCCCGCGCCCCCGGCCGTCGCCGGCTCAGCGCGCCGCGGCCGCAACGAGTTCCAGGAAACTGCGCGCCTCGAGGCTCGCGCCGCCGATCAGGCCGCCGTCGATGTCCTTCTGCGCCAGCAGCTCCGGCGCGTTGGCCGGCTTCATCGAGCCGCCGTAGAGGATCCGGATGCGCTGCGCGGCCGCGTCGCCGAAAAGCTTCACCAGCAGGCCGCGGATGAACGCGTGCACCTCCTGGGCCTGCTCCGTCGTCGCCACCTTGCCGGTGCCGATCGCCCAGACCGGCTCGTAGGCGATCACCAAAGTCGGGGCCAGCTCGCGGCTGACGCCCTCGAGCCCGCGCTCCACCTGGGTCTGGACCACCTTGAGGGTGGCGCCCGCCTCGCGCTCGGCGAGGGTCTCGCCCACGCACACGATGGGCTTCAACTGGTGCTTGAGCGCGGCGAGGACCTTGCGATTCACGCCCTCGTCGGTCTCGCCGAAGAGGGTGCGGCGCTCGCTGTGGCCGAGGATCACGTGCGTCGCGAAGATCGCGCGCAGCATCGGGGCCGAGACCTCGCCGGTGAAGGCGCCGCTGGCCTCCGCGTGCATATTCTGGGCGCCGAGGCGGACCTCGGAACCCTCCAGCGCGCGGCCGACCGCCTCGAGCGCGGTGAACGGCGGGCAGACGACCACCTCGACCGCCCCCTGCTTGCCGATGGCGGCGACGACCTCCTGCGCCAGGGCCACGCCCTCCGCGGAGGTCTTGTTCATCTTCCAGTTGCCGGCGATGACCTTCTTGCGAGTGTTCATAAGGGGAGGGATCAGGACTCGAGCAACGCTACGCCGGGGAGCACCTTGCCCTCGAGGTACTCGAGGCTGGCGCCGCCGCCAGTGGAGCAGTGGCTCACCTTGCCGGCGACCTTGAACTTCTTGGCCGCGGTGGCGGTGTCGCCGCCGCCGACGACCGTGGTGGCACCCTTGGCGGTGGCCTCGGCAATGGCCTCCGCCATCGCGCGCGTGGCGCCGGCGAAGGCGTCGAACTCGAACACGCCCGCCGGGCCGTTCCAGACGATGGTGCGAGAGGAGAGGATCGCCTCCCGGTAAAGCGCGATCGAGCGCGGGCCGGCGTCCATCCCTTCCCAGCCGTCGGGGATGCCCGAGGCGAGGTCGGCGGGACGGGTGTTGGCGTCCGGCGCGAAGCGGTCACCGGCGAGGAAGTCGACCGGGAAGACCAACTCGACGCCGCGGGCCTTCGCCTTGGCCTCGAGTTCCGCGACGATCTTGGCGCCCTCGGCATCGAACAGGGAGCCGCCGATCGCCATCCCGCGGTTCACCTTGTGGAAGGTGTAGGCCATCCCGCCGCCGATGATGACCTTGTTGGCCTTCTCGAGCAGGTTGTGGATGAGCGGGATCTTGTCCGCGATCTTCGCGCCGCCGAGGATGGCGAGCAGGGGGCGATCCGGGTTCTCCAGCACCTTCGCGAAGGCCTTCAGCTCGGCCTCCATCAGGAAACCGGCCGCCTTCTCCTTCAGCGCGACGCCGACCATCGAGGAATGCGCGCGGTGGGCGGTGCCGAAGGCGTCGTTGACGAACACGTCGCCGAGCCGGGTGAGCGAGGCGCGGAAGGCGGCCTCGCGGGCGGGGTCCGCCTTCAGCTTCGTCTCCGTGCCGTCGGCATTCTTCACCTTCACCTTGCCCTCCTCCTCAAGGTGGAAGCGCAGGTTCTCGAGCAGCACGACGTCTCCGGGGCGCAGGGCGCCGGGGGCGCACGCGGCCTCGACCTCGGGCCCGACGCAGTCCGGCAGGAAGCGCACCGGGCGGCCGAGGAGCTTCTCCAATTCCACCGCGACGGGCTGCAGGGAGAACTTGGCGATGCGCTGGCCGTCCGGACGACCCAGGTGGGACATCAGCACCACGGCGGCGCCCTCGGCGAGGGCGTGCTGGAGGGTGGGGAGCGCGGCGGCGATCCGCTGGTTGTTGGTGATCGCGCCGGTGGCCTTGTCCTGCGGGACGTTGAAGTCGACGCGCATCAGGACGCGGCGGCCAGCGAGGTTCAGGTCGCGGATGGATTTGAAGGAGGGCATCAGGAGGGGCGGGCGGGACGGATGGGCAAAAAAAGGGCGGGGCGGCGCCGCGGCGGGAACGGTCCCGCGGCGGACGCCGGCCCCGCGGCCGGACACGGGCTCAGAGCTTGGCGGCGATCTTGCGGGTCAGATCGACGACCCGGTTGGAGTAGCCCCACTCGTTGTCATACCAGGACACGAGCTTGAAGAACTTGGAGTTCAGTTCCACGCCGGAGCCCGCGTCGAAGATCGACGAGCTCTTGTCGTGGATGAAGTCGCTCGAGACGACCTCGTCGCCGGTGTAGGACAGGATCCCCTTCAGATAGGTCTCGCTGGCGCGCTTCATCGCCTCGCAGATCGCCTTGTAGGAGGTCTCCTTGGTGGTGCGCACGGTCAGGTCGACCACGGACACCGTGGGGGTCGGCACGCGGAAGGCCATCCCGGTGAGCTTGCCCTTGACCTCGGGGATCACGAGGGCGGTGGCCTTGGCGGCGCCGGTGGTGGACGGGATGATGTTCTGCGCCGCGGTGCGGCCGCCCTTCCAGTCCTTCTTCGAGGGGCCGTCGACCGTCTTCTGGGTGGCGGTGTAGGCGTGGACGGTGGTCATCAGGCCCTCCTCGATCCCGAAGCCCTCCTTCAGGAGGACGTGCACGATCGGGGCGAGGCAGTTCGTGGTGCAGGACGCGTTGGAGATGATGTTGTGCTGGGCGACGTCGAGCTTCTCGTCGTTCACACCCATCACGACCGTGATGTCCTCGCCCTTGGCCGGGGCGGAGATGATGACCTTGCGCGCGCCGGCGGCGAGGTGGCCCTTGGCCTTCTCGGCCTCGGTGAACAGGCCGGTGGACTCGATGACCAGCTGGACGCCCAGCTTGGCCCAGGGGAGCTCGGCCGGGGTCTTGGCGCTGACCACGAGGATCTCGCGGCCGTTGACGATCAGGACGTCGTCCTCGGCCTTGTCGGGGGACGACTTGCGCGAGCCGACCGTGCCGCTGAAGCGACCCTGCGTGGAGTCGTACTTGAGCAGGTAGGCGAGGTTGTCGGCGGGCACGATGTCACCGACCGCGACGACATCGAGGGTCTCCCCAAGGAGGCCCTGCTCGACGAGGGCGCGGAAGACGAGGCGGCCGATGCGGCCGAAACCGTTGATAGCGACTTTGACTGCCATAGTGGGACTCCGGAGTGGTGTGGGTTGGTTTGCGTTTTGGGAAGGGGGCCGCGCGGGCGCGGATTTCTGAAAAAAAGGGGCGGGCGGGGCCGGAAGCAAGGGTTTTGGCGGGCCAATTCAGCGGGCGGCCCAGAGGGCGCAGGCGAGGGGCGGCAGCCAGAGGGAGGCCTCGAGCGGGCGGCGGGCGCCATGGGCGTCACCGAGGTAGAAGCGGTCCTGGTCGGCGAGGAGGCGCCACACCGCGGGGTCGGGCGCGAGGGCGGCCTCGTCGAGGGCGAGGGTGACGTCCTGGAGCGTAGGGTTGATGGCGAAGAGGAGGCGTTCGGGTCCGCGGGAGCGGTCGGCGTTGAGGAGGCAGGCGAGCGCGGGCCCGCCGAAGCCGTGGAAGAAGCGGAAGAAGCCCTCAGCGGGGCGGTCGTGGTGCCGCAGCAGGCGGCCGAGGTCGCCGCGGCGGAAGGCGATCCAGTCCGCGAAGTAGGCGTGGGAGCTGGCGAAGCGGTGGAGGCGCCGGTAGTCGAGGGCGTTGAGGTCGCCACGCTGGTAGGTGTTGTTCACCCCGAGCTTGGAGCGCAGGAAATCCTGCCCAGCAGAGAGCATCGGGATCCCGGCGGAGAGGAACAGCAGCGCGGCCATCAGGTGCGTGCGGCGGCGGTCGTGCTCGGTGGGCTGCGCGCCATCGTGGCCCGGCCGCTCGGTGATCACGTCGATCCAGGCCCGGTCGTCGTGGGACTCGGTGTAGTTGACCGTCTGGGCGGGCCACTTCGCGAAGTACCAAGGCGAGCCCCGCAGGAAGTACTCCATCCGCGCGGGGTCGCCGTTGCCGCGCACGTAGTCGCGGACGAAGTCCCGGTAGCCGTCGTTCCACGAGGCCCAGCCGGTGTCGCGGAGGGCGCCAGCGAGGTGGCCGCGGAAGCTCCACGGCTCGGCGATGAGGATGACGTCGGGGCGGACCCGTTTGAGCGCGGCCTCGACCTCGCGGAGCACGTCGAGGCCGATCAAGTCAGCGAGGTCGAAGCGGAAGCCGTCGACGCCGTACGCCTCCAGCAGGTGGAGGCAGCTGTCGATGATGAGCCGGCGCGCCATCGCGGACCGCGCGCGGAAGTCGTTGCCGCAGCCGCTCCAGTTGGTCGGCTGGCCAACGGCATCGTGCTCGAAATAGTAGGCGGGGTCGACGCGGGCGAGGTGCGGCGGCTCGCCCACGTGGTTATAGACCACGTCGAGCAGCACGGCGATCCCGCGGCGATGGAAGGCGGCGACGAGCTGCTGGAGCTCGCGGACGCCGGAGGCGCGTTCCGGCGCGAGGGCGTAGGTGCTGGCCGGTGCGAACCAGTTCACCGGCATATAGCCCCAGTGATACTCGGCGGGGCCGGCGGCGTCGAACTCCTGCACCGGCTGCAGCTCGACGCAGTTGACGCCCAGCTGGGCGAGGTGGAAGTCGGGGCTCTCGACCCACGCGCGCACCCCGGTGAACCCGCGGCGCTCCGCAGGGGTGGCGCGCACGGGGGCGTGGGCGGCGAGGTCGCGGACGTGGGCCTCGGCGATGACGAGGTCGTGCCAGGCGGGCGTCTGGAAGTCGCGGTCGCCGCGGCCGACCCACGCGGGGTCAAGCACGATGCCCGGCCCGCCCCGCCCGAGGGTTGCGGGGGCGTACGGGTCGAGGATGCGCGCGGCAGGGTCGAGGCCCGGGTGCACGCCCTCGATGGCGTACCAGTAGAACCAGCCGTGGAGATTGCGATCGAGCACGACCTCCCAGACCCCGGCCGCACCGTCGGCGCCCGCGGCCGGCCCGAGCGCGCAGGCCAGGGTCTCCCCCATCCCGCTCGGCTCCCGCGCGAGGTGGAGGGTGACGTGGCGCGCGCGGGGCGCGAACAACCGGAAACAGGTCTCCTCCCCGCGCACCAGCGCCCCGAGCGGCAGATCCGAACGCAGCTCATAGAAGAAGGCGCCCGGCTGGAGCGCCACCGATTCCCCGGCGCCGTCGGCCCAGCTCGCGCGCCACGCCTCCGCAAGGCTCAGGGGGGCGCTGAGCGAGAAACGCCAGAGGTGGCGCCCGGTGCGCCGCGGATCGAGGACGCGGTTCACGTTGCCCTGCGCGTCCCGGACGACATTCGGGGCCTCCGCCGGCGGGACCAGCCAATGGTGCTCGCCGGTCACGAACTTGAACCGCAGCCCCGCCGCGCTGAGGAACCGGGCGGAGTCGCCGCGCCAGATCCGCACGGGCCGGCCCTCGAGTTCCCCGGGGTGCAGGCGCCATTCCGGGCGGCCGATCGCGTCCTGCCAAGCGTTGAAGTCGCCCGCGAGGTAGACCTCGGCGGACGCACCGCCGAGCTCGGCGGTCTCCTCCGGGGAGAGGACGAAGCAGAGCGCGCCCCCGGGTTCGGCGAGGTAGCCGAAGTGCCGGGCCGCCGGCAGCGGGGGGGAGGCCTCAAGGCCGGAGGGCGACGGGCAGTGCCGGCCGAGGCTGAAGCGGGGCGGCGCCGCCAGATCCCAGTCGCGGTCCAGCTCGATCACGCCGACGGCGGGGGATTCCAGCCAGGCGCGGACGAGGCGGGGCGGGGGGACCATAAAGACCCCGCAGCATTCCCCGGACCAACCCAGCGACAAGCGGTAATTCGAATTTGCCGCGCCGGCGGAGCCCGCTTCTCCTCCCCGGATGTTCCCCCGCTTCCGTACCCTGTTCGCCTTCACACCCGTGTGATTGAGCCTGGTCCGCGCCGCCGCGACGGCGGAGCCGCTCGACGTCGTGGTCTACGGCGGCACGGTGGCGGGGATCGCGGCCGCGGTGCAGGCCGCACGGCAAGGAGCGAGCGTGGTCCTGCTGGAACCCGGCCCCGCGCTGGGCGGGATGACCGCCGGCGGGCTCGGCGCGGCCGACGTCGGGGACAAGCGCGCCGTGGGCGGGCTGGCGCGCGAGTTCTTCGGGCGCGTCCACGCCCACTACCGCGACCCGCGGGCCTGGCGCCACGAGACGCGGGCCGACTACCTGCCGCGCCATCCCCTCAACGTCGGCGAGGCAACCGGGCTGCACTGGTTCTTCGAGCCGCACGTGGCCTCACGCATCCTCAACGACCTGCTGCGCGAGGCGGGCGTAACCGCGCACCTCGGGGCCCGCCTCGACCGCGCCGGCGGGGTCGACCGCGCCGGGCCACGCCTGACCGCGTTGCGCCTGCTGGACGGCCGGAGTTTCCGCGGCCGGACCTTCATCGACGCGACCTACGAGGGCGGGCTCCTCGCGGCGGCGGGGGTGAGCCACCGTACCAGCCGCGAGGCCAACCGCGAGCACGGCGAGACCCTTAACGGCGTCCGCTCCCTGCCCCCCGAGCGCACCGCCGGCCTCGACCCCTTCGTGGTGCCGGGCAAACCGGCGAGCGGCCTGCTGCCCGGGGTCGCCCCCGCGCGCCCGGACCCATGGGCGAGGCCGACCCCGGGGTGCAGGCCTACACCTTCCGCGTGTGCCTGACCGATGTGCCCGGCGACCGCGTGCCCCTCACCCGGCGCTGGCGGACCCGGCCGCGGAAGCTGGAGGCGCGGCCGTCGCGGAACTCGTGATCGCGCTGGCCGGGCTCACGCCCTGAGCCGGCACGATTCAATTGGAGGCGGAGCAACGCGGTGAGATGGCGACCGCATTTCAGCGGCGAGAGACCGAGGAATACCCGGAGGGTATGGCGACGGGAGAGAGCCACTGAAAGGTGCCGTCCAGTCACCTCGATGCGACCCGATCAACTAAATCGTGCCGGCTGAGCGCCGGCCCGGAAAGGTCGACGCGCGGCCGCGTTCCTGCCTAAGGTCGCGCGCGATGACCCCCGCCCCCCGCTCCCGCCGCGCGTTCCTCGGCCAGGCCCTGGCCGCCGCCGGAGCCACCGCCCTTTTGCCCCCGCCGCTGCGCGCCGCACCCGCGCCGGACTGGACGATCGGCTGCCTGAACCGGCCGTGGACCAAGTGGAGCTGCGACGCGATGCTCGACGGCGTGAAGGCCGCGGGGTTCACCGAGGTGGGGCTGCAGACCCCGACGAAGGACGATCCGTTCGTCGCCGCGACCTCGGCAGAGTACCTCGCGGAGCTGGCCCGGAAGATCGCCACGCGGGGTCTGCGCGCCACGATGGGGCGCCTACGCACGCGGGACGACGGGCCGTTCGAGGCGGCCCAGGCCGAAGTCCGACGCCAGCTCGCGAACGCGCGCACGCTTGGGCTTGGCACCCTGATCAACACCGGCGTCGGCAAACCCGCCCAGCACGAGACGTGGTACCGCGCGATGGCGTACGCCGCCGCGCACGGGGCCGAACTCGGCGTGCGGATCGTGACCAAGCCGCACGGCGGAGTCACCGCGGCCGCGACGGACCTCGTGCGCTGCGTCGAGCGCGTGAACCACCCGAACTTTGGGATCTGGTACGACCCGGGCAACATCATCCACTACACCGGCCTGGACCCGGTGGCAGAGCTCGAGCCGCTGCTGCCGTACGTGCGGGCCTTCACCGCGAAGGACTGCGCGGCGAAGGGCGGCGAGGTGATGATCCAGCTGGGCGCGGGCGCGGTCGACTTCGCGGCGCTGTTCCGCCGGCTCCGCCGGGCGGGCTTCACGGGTCCCGTGATGCTTGAGGGCGGCGCGGTGGGCGAGACGGCCGAGGCCACGACCCGGAACGCGCGGGCGAACCGGGAGTTCCTCGCGCGCGCCTTCACGGCGGCCTGAGGCGCGACGCTTCGGGCTTGCTTCCCGGCCGCGAGTTGTTTGTCCAATCGGCTGGACGCCGCGGCGTCCGCGGCGCGTCGCTCCACCCCACCCTGTGATGCCTACCCGTCCGCTTCCGCGCGCCTTGCGCACCCTCCTGCCCCTCGCCGCGCTGCTCGCCTCGGCCCTCCGCGCCCAGATCGCACCCGCGCCCGCCCCGGCCGCCCGGCCCGCCGGCGGCCTCGTCGCGCTCAATCCCTTCGAGGTGAAGGCCGAGGCGGACCACAGCTACGGCGCGCTCAACTCGAACTCGCTCACCCAGTTCAACACCGCCCTCGACCTTACGCCCGTCTCCGCCGACATCTTCACCGCGGAGTTCATGCGCGACATCGCCGTCACCTCGTCGAGGAGATGCTCAACGGCTACGGCGCGGGAGCCGGCACGGTGATGTCCAATCCCGAAAGCGACGCGCTCTCGCAGCAGCCTGGGGACCGGGTGGGCAACCAGACGATCGGCCTCCGCGGCACGGGCGGCGGCGCGATCCGCCGCGACGGCTTCGCCGCCACCGGCGCCGCCAACAACTTCGGCTCCACCGCGGTCGGCATCACCAGCACCTTCGACGTCGAGCGCGCGGACGTCGTGCGCGGGCCCCAGGGCCTCCTCTACGGCGCGGGCGGCGCCGGCGGCACGCTGAACACCGTCTCCAAGCGCGCCCAGAGCCTTCGCCTTTCCCGGCCATGAACCACCCCCGCCTGCGCCTGCTGCTGCTGCTGCTTCCCCTCGTGTCCCTGCTGCCCGCCGCCGCGCCCGCCCCGGGCGGCATCTCCGGCCGGGTGCAGAACGTCGTCACCGGGCAGTACCTCAACAACGTCCGCATCACCGTCGCCGGCACCGAGCGCGCCGCCTTCACCGACCAGACGGGCAGCTACCGCCTCGCCGCACTGCCCGCCGGCCCCGTGACCCTCGAGGCGTTCTACACCGGCCTCGACGCGCAGCGCGTGACCGTCACGGTGCGCGCCGGCGAGGTCGTCGAGCAGGACTTCGCCCTCACCAGCGCCGCCCGCTACGGCGGCGGGGGCGTGGTCCGCCTCGACGCCTTCACCGTCGCGACCGAGCGCGAGACCGACGGCGCGGCCATCGCCATCAACGAGCAGCGCTTCGCCCCGAACATCAAGACCGTCGTCGCGGCCGACTCCCTCGGCGACGTGATGGACGGCAACGTGGGCGAGTTCCTGAAGTACCTCCCCGGCATCACCGCCGAGTACGACACCGAGTCCGGCGGCTCGGTCGCCTCCGTCGCGGTGCGCGGTTTCCCCACCTCGATGGCGGTGCTCTCGACCGACGGCCTCGAGATGGCCAACACCGGCAACCCCCAGGGCGCCTCGCGCGTGTTCCAGTTCAAGGAGGTCTCGATCAACAACATCTCCCGGCTCGAGGTGACCAAGGTGCCCACGCCCGCCACGCCCGCCGACTCGATGTCCGGCTCGATCGATATGGTGAGCAAGAGCGCCTTCGAGCGGAAGAGCGCGCAGCTGCGCTGGAGCGTGAGCGTCGCCGGCATCCACAACCGCCTCGGGTTCGGCAAGGAGCCGCACGTCTCCGACGAGCGCATCCACAAGGTGCGGCCGAGCGCCAGCTTCGACTACACCCTGCCCGTCAACCGCAACTTCGGCCTCGTGGTGACCGGCCAGTTCCAGGACCGCTTCGTCGAGCAGCAGCGCTCGACCAAGGGCTACGCCACCAGCGGCGCCGGCACCGGCGCCTCCCCGGAGCGGCCCTTCCTGCAGGCCTACCAGGTGATCAGCGTCCCGCGCCTCACCGCCCGCCAGTCCGCCGCGCTCAAGGCCGACTGGCGCCCGCACCCGAACGGCGTGCTCTCGCTCAGCCTCGAGCGCAGCCGCTTCATCGCCGACCGCTCCAACGCGTCGGTCAACTTCACCACCGGAACCAACGGCGCGCCGTCCGTCGCGGGCGGCACGGCGCTGACCTTCGGGCCCGACTTCACCAATGGCGCCACCGGCCGCGGCGGCGTCGCCCTGATGGGCCTTGGCGCCTCGGTCGTGCAGCGGCTCGACACCAAGGCCGCCACCCTGCGCTATCGCTACGACGACGGCACCTGGCGCGTCGTGGCCGGCGCCGGCCAGTCGAACGCCGGCGGCGGCTACTTCGACACCTCGGAGGGCCGCTTCCGCACCCTCGGGATCGCGCTCACCAACCCCGTGCGCGTGAACCTCACCGGCATCAACACCCTCCGCCCGTACGGCTTCCAGGTGCTCGACAACGCCAACCGCGAGGTCGACTGGCGCGACCTCAGCCAGTACCGCCTCAACACCGCGCAATCCACGCCGCGGCCGATCCGGGACAGCCTCTCCAACGCGAAGGTGGACGTCCGCCGCGCGCTGACGGCGCTCCCCTTCCCCGCCGCCGTTCAGGTTGGCGCGCTCTCGCGCGTGAAGGTGCGCGACGTGCGCCGCCAGAGCATCAACTGGACCTACCTCGGCCCGGACGGGAACGCGAACACCCCCGACTCACCCGCCCCGTACGGGATGCGCAACTACGTCAACCAGCCCGAGTTCTTCGGCCTGTCCTCCCTGCCCTTCGTCTCCCTCTACCGCGCGTGGGACGGCCTCGCGACCAATCCGAACCTGTGGACGAAGACGCCCGCGCAGGTCGTGGCGGAGGAGCAGTTCCGGATCAACAACTCGGAACGGCTCGAGGAGGGCGTGCAGGCCGGCTACGTGCAGGCCGAGTTCGGCCTCTTCCACAACCGGCTGCGAGTTGTGACCGGGGTGCGGCGCGAGCGGACGCGCGCCCAGGGCGCGGGCCCGCTCTTCACGCCGGACGCGGTGTGGCAGCGCACCGTGACGGGCGCCTTCGCCCGCGCCGCGAACGGCGCCCTGATCCGCCGCCCGGAGGCCGGCGCCGCCGGTTCCCTCGAAGAGCTGCGGCTGATCCGGAAGGACCGCGGCCTGGAGGCGGACCGCACCTACGCCGGCAATTACCCGAGCCTCCACCTCACGTGGAGCCTGCGCGAGGACCTGCTGCTCCGCGCCGCCTACGCGCGCACCTACGGCCGGCCCGACTTCACCAACATCATCCCCAACGCCACGATCGACGAGAACGAGCTCAACGACATCACGCCCGATCCAGACGCGATCCCGGGCACGATCAACATCCGCAACACCGGCCTGCGCCCGTGGACGGCCGACAACTTCGACCTCTCGCTCGAGTACTACAGCCCGCAGGGCGGCCTGTTTAGCGCGGGCGCCTTCCGCAAGGACATCGCCGACTTTTTCGGCAACGTGGTGAAGCTGGCGACCGAGGCCGACCTCGCGAAGCTCGACCTCGACTCGCGCTACCGCAGCTGGCGCCTGACCACGACCTACAACCTACCGGACGCCGCGCGCGTCTCCGGCATCGAGTTCAACATCCGGCACTCGCTCGCGCCGCTCGGCGCCTGGGGCCGGCCCTTCCAAGCCTTCGCCAACGGGACCAAGCTGAAGCTCGAGGGCGGGAAGGACGCCGAGTTCGGCAATTTCGTGCCCGAGAGCGCCAACTGGGGCCTCACCTTCGCGCGGCGGCCCATCACCGTGATGCTCAAGTGGAACTACCGCGGCACCCAGCGCCGCGGCGCCCAGCCGGCCTTCGGCGCCGACGGCTTCGAGTACGTGCGACGCAAGGTGACCGTCGACCTAAACCTCGACTGGCAGCTGCGGCGCGAGCTGTTCGTCTACCTGAACGCGCAGAACGTGTTCGACCGCCCGGAGATCCTCGAGCGCCGCGGGGCCCTGACCCCGGCCTACGCCCGCCGTTATCAGGAGATGACCCACGGCGTGCAGCTCACGCTGGGGGTGAAGGGGTCGTTCTGAGTCACTTCCTCCCCCGGGCTATCCGCCCAGGGAATTCAGACCGCCCGGCCGGCTGCCCCGTTGGCTCTCGCCGACCAACCGACCGAGCGCGCTTTACCTGCGCGCCGACCTTCGTTTAAGTCCTCCCGTCACTTCGCCCGCCTCGTGTTACCCGCCGCCGCTCTCCTCGCGTCCCGCGCCCGCCTCCTGCTCGCCACCCTCGCGGTAGTCGCCGCCGCCGCGGCGGAGGTGGACTTCAACCGCGACGTCCGGCCAATCCTCTCCGACAAATGCTTTCAGTGCCACGGCCCCGATGAGCGGGGCCGCAAGGCCAAGCTCCGCCTCGACACCCGTGCGGGCGCCCTGCGCGAGCGCGACGGGCAACGCGTGATCGTCCCGGGTCGCGGCGCCGAGAGCGAACTGCTCCTCCGCGTCCTCAGCCCCCACGCGGACGAGGTGATGCCGCCCCCGGAGGCAAAGATTGGCCGCCTCACCCCGGCCGAGATCGACGCGCTCCGCCGCTGGATCGACTCCGGTGCGGCCTACCAGGAACATTGGGCCTTCGTCCCGCCCGCGGCCCCCAACCTCCCGCCCGCGGCCCTCCGCGCCGGGCCGGACCCGCGCAACGGCATCGACCAGCTCGTCTTCGCCGCGCTGGGCCGCCGCAAGGTGGCGCCCCAACCCGAGGCCGATCCCGCGACCCTGCTGCGCCGCGTCACCTTCGACCTCACCGGTCTTCCCCCCTCGCCCGCGGAACTCGCCGCCTTCCTCGCCGACCCCGCCCCAGACGCTTACGCGCGCGCCGTCGAGCGCCTCCTCGCCTCCCCGCGCTATGGCGAGCGGATGGCCGCCGACTGGCTCGATCTCGCGCGCTACGCGGACAGCTTCGGGTTCCAGGTCGACCGCGACTGGGCGATGTGGCCGTGGCGCGATTGGGTCATCCAAGCCTTCAACCGCAACCTACCCTGGGACCAGTTTGTGACTTGGCAGCTGGCCGGGGACCTGATGCCCGGCGCCACCGAGGAGCAGCGCCTCGCCACCGCCTTCAACCGCCTCAATCCTCAGGAGAGCGAGGGCGGCTCGGTCGAGGAGGAGTACCGGGTGAATTACATCAACGACCGCACCGCCACCTTCGGCACCGCGTTCCTCGGCCTGACCCTCGACTGCGCCCGCTGCCACGACCACAAGTTCGACCCAGTCACGCAGAAGGACTACTACCAGCTCTTCGCCTTCTTCGACGACATCGACGAGGCGGGGCTGTACTCGTTCTTCACGCCGTCGATGCCGACGCCCGCGATGTGGCTGCAGGGCGCTCAGGAGAAGGAGACCTACGCCGCCGCCACCGCCGCCGTCTCCGGGGCGGAGCAGGCGCTCGCCGCCGTCGCCGCGAGCCGCTGGGAAGCGTTCGCCGCGTGGCTCGCGGCCCACCCGGACGGCGCCGGCCTACCCGGGGAGCTCGCCCGGTTCGACTTCGAGGCGCGCCTCGATGCGCCGCCCGGCGCCAAGGCGCCCGTGACCAAGGCGATGGAGGCCGCCAAGCTCGGCCATTTCGCCAGCGCGGTCGACGAGCGCCACGCGGCCAACACCCCCGCGGAAAACACACCCGTCCCCGGCCGCCACGGCCACGGCCTCCGCCTCTCCGGCGACCATCCGGTCAACACCACCCTCGGCAACTTCCCGCGGCACGAGCCCTTCTCCGTCGCGCTCTGGCTGCAGGCCCCCGCGGCCCGCGAACGCGCCGTGCTGATGCACCGCTCGCGCGCGTGGACCGATGCGGCCAGCCGCGGTTACGAGCTGCTGATGGTCGACGGCCGGCTGCAGTGGTCGCTGATCCATTTCTGGCCCGGCGACGCCATCGCCGTGCGCACGCGCGACCCGTTGCCCCTCGGACGCTGGGTCCACGTCGCCGTCACCAACGACGGCTCGAGCCGGGCCGCCGGCCTGCGGGTGTACGTCGACGGCGTCGCGGCGCCCCTCGAGGTCGTCCGCGACCAACTCACGCGCAACATTACCGGGGGCGGCGGGGACACCATCACCCTCGGGGAGCGCTTCCGCGACCGCGGTTTCCAGGGCGGATTGGTGGACGAGTTGCGCGTCTTTGACCGGGCCCTGACTCCGCTGGAGGCGGCGGAGGTGGCCGCGCCGGGTGCTCTTACGCGGGCCGTCCGGGCCCCGGGGGCCCGGGACGATGCCGCGCTCCTCGCCCATTACCTCGCGGCACACGACCCGGAGTACCGGGTGGCGGCCGACGCACTCCGCGCCGCCCGCGCCCGGCAGACGCGCCTGGCCGAGGAGGCCCGGGAGATCATGGTGATGCGCGAACTATCCGCGCCGAAGACCGCCTACATCCTCCGTCGCGGCGAGTACGACCAGCGCGGCGAGGAGGTGCGGGCCGACACGCCCGAGTGGCTGCCGCCGTTCCCCGCCGACGCCCCGCGCAACCGCCTCGGGCTGGCGCGCTGGCTCACCGCCCCGGACCATCCCCTGCTGGCCCGCGTCACGGTCAACCGCTTCTGGCAGGCCCTCTTCGGCCGCGGGCTGGTGAAGACCGCGGAGGACTTCGGCCTGCAGGGCGAGCGCCCGCTGCACCCGGAGTTGCTCGACTGGCTCGCAGTCGAGTTCGTCCGCGGCGGCTGGGACGTGAAGGCGCTGCTGCGGACCATCGTCCTCTCGCACACCTACCGGCAGCGCAGCACCGGGACTCCGGCGCTCGTGGCCGACGACCCGGAGAACACGCTGCTCGCCCGCGGCCCGCGGCACCGCCTGCCGGCCGAGATGATCCGCGACCAGGCCCTCGCGTTGAGCGGCCTGCTGGTGGAGCGCCTCGGGGGGCCACCCGTTCACCCTTACGACCTGCCGGAGTCCTTCAAGCCGGCGCCGGCCGGCACGGGCGACGCGCTGTTCCGGCGCAGCCTTTACACCTTTTGGCGGCGCAACGGCCCCGCGCCGGTGCTGGAGGCGTTCGACGTGCCGAAACGCGTGGTGTGCGTCGCCCGCCGCGACACCACCAACACCGCGCTGCACGCCTTCGTGCTCCTGAACGGCACCCAGTTCGTCGAGGCGGCGCGCGCCCTCGCCGAAGACCTGCTGCGCGCGACCGCGGGGCGGCCCGAGGCGCTGCCGGCGCTGGCCTTCCGCCGCGTGCTCGGGCGGGACCCCGACGCCACCGAGGCCGCGATTCTGCTCCGGCTCCACCGCGAGCAGCTGGACCACTACGCCCGCGAGCCGGGCGACGCGGACTGTTACCTGACCCACGGCTCGCGCCCGGCCGATCCAGCGCTGCCGCCGGTGGCCCTCGCCGCCGCGGCCACGCTGGTGAACACCCTGATGAACCACGACCTGTTCGTTCAGAAACGATGAGCCTGCCCGATCCTGCCCCGCTCTGCACTGGCGCCGAGCCCTGGCTCCGGCTCAGCCGCCGCGAATGCCTCAACCGCCTCGGTCTGGGCCTCGGCGGCCTCGCCCTCGCCCGGCTCCTTGCGCGCCCCGCCCACGCGGCCTCCGCCGTCGGCGCCGCCCCCGGCGGCGGCCTCCACTTCGCCCACAAGGCCAAGCGCATCATCTACCTCTTCCAGTCCGGCGGCCCCTCCCAGCTTGACCTGTTGGACCCCAAACCCCTGCTCAACCAACGCCACGGGGAACAGTTGCCCGACTCCGTCCGCGGCGGGCAGCGCCTCACCGGGATGTCCGGCAACCAGAGCTCGATCCCGATCGCCGGCTCACCCTTCGCGTTCCAGCGGCACGGCCGGAGCGGCAACGCCTTCAGCGAGCTGCTGCCTTACACCGCGAAGGTCGCCGACGAGCTCTGCGTGATCCGCTCCCTGCACACCGAGGCGATCAACCACGGCCCGGGCGTGACCTTCATGCAGACCGGCGCGCAGATCCCAGGCCGCCCCAGCTTCGGCGCGTGGCTCGACTACGGCCTCGGCAGCAGCAACGACAACCTGCCGTCGTTTGTCGTCCTGCTCACGAAGGACAAGAAGGGCCAGCCGCTGATGTCGCACCTCTGGGGCTCCGGCTTCCTGCCCGCCAAGCACCAGGGCGTGCGCTTCCGCTCCGGCGGCGATCCCGTCCTGTACCTCGGCAATCCCGCGGGCGTCTCCCCGGCCAACCGCCGCCTCGCCCTCGACCGCCTGCGCGAGCTCCACGAGCACCAGTTCGCCGGCACCCCGGACGCCGAGATCGGCGCCCGCATCGCCAACTACGAGCTCGCCTTCCGGATGCAGAGCAGCGTCCCGGAGGTCACCGACCTGCGCGGCGAACCCGACGCGGTGGTCGACGCCTACGGCCCGGACGCGCGGACGCCGGGCACCTTCGCGGCCAACTGTATCCTCGCCCGCCGTCTCGCTGAGCGTGGGGTGCGGTTCATCCAGCTGTACCACCAGGATTGGGACCACCACGCGGGCCTGCCCGGCGGGATCCGCCGCGAGTGCCTGCAGACCGATCAGCCCAGCGCGGCGCTGGTCACCGATCTGAAGCAGCGGGGGATGCTCGACGACACCCTCGTGATCTGGGGCGGGGAATTCGGGCGGACCAACTACTGCCAGGGCCCGATGACGGCGACGAACTTCGGCCGCGATCACCACCCGCGCTGCTTCTCGGTGTGGCTGGCCGGCGGTGGCGTGAAGGCGGGCATCACCCACGGCGAGACCGATGAGTACGGCTACAACGTGGTCCGCGACGGGGTGCACATCCACGACCTGCACGCGACCCTCCTGCACCTCTGCGGCGTCGACCACGAGCAGCTGACCTACAAGTTCCAGGGCCGCCGCTACCGCCTCACCGACGTCCACGGCCACCTCGTGAAGGGAATCCTGGCCTGAGCCGGTTGGTTCAAGAGGGCGCCAGGGCAGCGCCCCGCCGCCCCCTGCCGGCTACGGCCGGCCCGGCTCGAGGCCGAGGGCCCAGAGAATGCCGCCGCGGAGGTGCCCCTGGAAGAGCCGCGCCGCTTCCCGCGGGTTACGACGTCCCCCCTTCTCCTCGCGACCCGGATCCCAGAGGTCCTCCCGGTGGCCCAAGGCCGTGTAAAAGACCCGGCCCTGTCCGTGGCGGCGCGCCCACGCCAAGGGGTAGTGCCCCGGCGTCGCCCGCCCCGCCTTGATGTCTTCGGCCGTGAGCATCAGCCGGTCAAGCCGCAGGAGGCTGTGGACCCGCTCGGGGGCGTGGGATTTGAACTGGTAAATCTCGTCGAACACCGGCCAGCGGGCCGGCAGCGGGCGCCCGGAGGGGTGCGCGGGATCGTCATTGATCCCCTCAACCGCCACCTGCGGACCGTGGCGCAGGAACTCGCCGCCGATCATCTCGATGAAGGGCCGGAAGCCGTGGAAGGTGTCAGTCGCAGCGTGGACGCCGATGAACGCGCGCCCGGACGCGATCCAGTCGATGAAGCCCTGCTTGTCGGGCAGAGGCAGCTCCCCGGTGGTGCTGGCGAAGAGCACGGCGGCGTAGCGCGCGAGGTTCGCGGGGTGCAGCGGGCGGAGGGCCTCCTCGACGCGCGGCATCCACGTCTCGCGGTACCGGCGTTCCTCGTCGGCGAAGCGGCGCAGCGCCTCCTGGTGAGCGGGATCCGCCTCGCCTGCCGGGCCGGGACGCGGGCGGGAGGGCGGACCCGGCATCCCCTCCGGCTGGCGCACGAAGTCGACCGCGAACCGTCCGTCCTCCCGGGCCATCCGCTCGAGGATCTGCTCCGACAACGGGATGCAGGAGTGGCGGAAACCCGTGGTCACGGTCACGACCAGAACCCGGCGCGGGCTTTCCGGCGCGGCGGCGGGCAGGAGCGGCAGGACGGTGAGCAGCAGACAAGCCAGCCGCGGGACGGCACGGCGACGCGAGAGCAGGGAGCGGGGCAGCATCCCATCATCTGGCCTCGGCGCGGCCGCGGTGGCACGCCCAAAACGCCCCGCGCGCGGGCGGCGCGGGGCTCAGCTTTCCCAGAAGACGATCCGCCCGCACTGGTCGCAGGTCGGAAGCGGGGCGATCGGGTCGGGCGTCTTGGCGCGCGCGGCGGACTCGACCTCGCTGGAAACCTTCAGGTGGCAGCCCCCGCATTTGCTGCCGTGGATGGGCACCACCACGGGCATCTGGCGTGCCGCCACCCGGTCGTAGGCCCGCAACCGCAGGGGTTCCACGCCGGTGCGAGCGGCCGCAACCGCCTCCTCGGCGCCACGTAGCTCCACGGTGAGCGCCGCCGCCCGCTGCCGGAGCACCGCCAGGCGGGCCTCGTGGCCGGCGATGTTGGCCTGGAGCACCCCGGCCGCCGTCTCAAACCGCTTCCGGGCCTCGTCGATCGCGAACATCACCCCCAGTTCCTGCTCTTCCAAGCGCCCGATCGCCTCCTGCGTGGCCGCAATCTGCTGGCCCATCGCCTGATACTCATCGTTCTTTCGAATCGATAGCTGCTGGGTCCGGTACTGCGCCACCTTGGCCTCCGCCGTGCCGATCTCTATCTCCAGCAACTTTTTGCGCGATTCCAGTTCCTTCAGCTCCCCGCGGGCCGCCTCGATGGCGGCCTTTTCCGCCGCGACCTGGCGCTCGACCCGGGCCTGGTCCTCGGGCACGGCCCGGAGCTGGGCGGCGAGCGACCGCTGGTGCAGGTCACGATCCTGAAGCACCAGCAGGGCCTGCATCACAGGGGTAAGCATTGGGACGGACGGTGGGCCGACCGCCGGAGCGGGTCAACGCTAGTCTCCCGCGGGGCCGGGAAACGGGTCCGGCGGAGGGCAATCTCCCAGCGCGGTCGACGGCGGGCGGCTACCCCGGTCCGGGCCCGGCTGCCCGCACCCCATAAAAGCGGCGGAAACGGCCTTTCCGGCCCCCCTTTTCCCCGAGAAAACCCTCGCCTCCCGAAGCGCCCGTGCCGAGGATTTTCCGTTCGCCCTTTGCGCCCCCCACGATGACCGACTTGCCCGCCGCCAGACCTGCTCCGGACTCCCCCGCCGGCGATGCCTACGACGCCTCTAAACTCGGCAAACTCGAGGGTCTGGAAGCCGTCCGCAAGAAGCCGGGAATGTACATCGGCGGCACCGACGAGCGCGCGCTGCACCACTGCGTCTCCGAGGTGCTCGACAACTCGGTGGACGAGCACCTGGCCGGCCATTGCGCCCGCATCGAGGTGGCGATCCACGTCGACGGCTCGATCAGCATCCGCGACAACGGCCGCGGCATCCCGGTGGATATCCACCCGCAGTACAAGATTCCAGGCGTCGAGATGGTGCTCACGACGCTGCACTCCGGCGGCAAGTACGGGCAGGGCGGCTACAAGTTCTCGGGCGGCACCCACGGCGTCGGCGCCAAGTGCGTGAACGCCGTCTCCGAATGGTTTGAGGTGGAGGTCTCGCGCGGCGGCCAGGTCCACCATATGAAGTTCGAGCGCGGCCGCACGGTGAAAAAGCTGGACGTCATCGGGAAGGCGAAGGGCACGGGCACACTGATCACCTTCAAGCCCGACCCCGAAATCTTCCGGGACACCACGGTCTTCCAGACCCCGCGGATTGCCCAGCGCCTGCGCGAGCTGGCGTTCCTCAACTCCGGCCTCGAAATCGTCTTCACCGACGAGCGGCCGTCTGACCCCAAGCCAGAGACCTACCTGTACAAAGACGGCGTCGAAGAATTCGTGCGCCAGCTCAACCAGGGCAAGGCCCCCCTCCACCCGAAGCCCTTCGCGATCCGCCGGGAGCAGCGCGTGCGCCTCGACGAGAAGGACGCCGAGATCCACGTCGAGGTCGTCTTCCAGTACAACGACACCTACAGCGACCAGGTCCTCTGCTACACCAACACCATCCACAACCCGGATGGGGGCACGCACCTCTCGGGGTTCCGCAGCGCCCTGACCCGCGCGATCAACCAGTTCGCGAAATCCAACAACTTGCTGAAGGACAAGGACCCGCAGATCACGGGCGACGACGTCCGCGAAGGGCTGGCGGCGGTGATCTCCATCAAACACAGCGACCCGAAGTTCGAGTCCCAGACCAAGGTGAAGCTACTCTCGCCAGAGGTGGAGAGCTTCGTCGGCTCGGCCTGCTACGAGGGCCTGATGATGGGGTTCGAGACCAACCCCTCGATGGCCAAACGGATCATCGACAAGGCGCTCAACGCCGCCCGGGCCCGCGAGGCCGCGCGCAAGGCCCGCGAGACCGTCCGCAAAGGCGCCCTCTCCGGCGGCGGCCTCCCCGGCAAGCTGGCCGATTGCTCCGAGCGGGACCCCGCGATGACCGAGCTGTACATCGTCGAGGGCGACTCCGCCGGCGGTTCCGCCAAGCAGGGCCGCGACCGCCGCTTCCAGGCCATTTTGCCCCTGCGCGGCAAGCTCATCAACACGGAGAAGGCCCGCCTCGACAAAGTGCTCTCCAACGAGGAGATCCGGACCCTCATCACCGCCGTCGGCACCGGCATCGGCGAGGGCGACGATTCGGTCGGCGGCTTCAACCCGGACAAGGCTCGCTACCACAAGGTCATCATCATGACCGACGCCGACGTGGACGGCTCCCACATCCGCACCCTGCTGCTGACGTTCCTCTACCGGCAGATGAAGGGGCTGATCGACCGCGGCTACGTCTACATCGCCCAGCCGCCCCTATATAAGATTAAGCGCAAGAAGCGGGAGCAGTACGTCGACAACGACGAACAGCTGAACCGCATTTTGCTGGAGCTCGGCTCGGAGGACGTGCTCCTCACCCGCCTCGGCGACGGCCACGTCTTCACCCCGGCCGCCATCGACCGGATCGTAGAGGTGCTGGCTGCCCTCGAGAAGCTGGGCGGCGGCGTCACCCGCCACGGCGCCCCCTTGGGCGAGTACCTCGACGCCCGCGATCCTGCGACCCACGTCCTGCCTCGCTACATGGCGCGCATCCGCGAGGGCAACCGCGAGTCCCACCAGTTCCTGGCCGACGAGCACGGCCGGGCGGCATTCCTCGCCGCGCACAACCTGAACGCCGATTTTACAGAGCAGAGCGTCGGCGGGTCCACCCCGCCGTTCGTCGCCGGGCCGCGCCCGGCCGCTCCGGCCCGGCGCGTCACCCTCCACGAGGTCTACGAAAGAACCGAAATGGCGAAGCTCCTGCGCGCGCTGGACGAGGCCGGCCTCGGCGCCACCCGCTTCACCCCGGACGCCAACCCGGACTACCGACTGACCGAGAACGCCGGCCAGAAGTCCGAGGCGCATACGCCCCTGCGCGGACCCTTGGAGATCGTGGCCCAGATCCGCGCCCTCGGCCGCAAGGGCCTGAGCATCCAGCGGTACAAGGGCCTCGGCGAAATGAATCCGAAGCAGCTCTTCGAGACCACGATGGACCCGGAGAAACGCCGCCTCCTGAAGGTGGACATCGCGGACGCGGCCAAGGCAGACGCCCTGTTCACCCTGCTGATGGGCGACGAGGTGCCCCCCCGCCGCCAGTTCATCGAGGACAACGCCCTCAACGTCCAATACCTGGACGTCTGAACCCAGCGCCAAGCCGCGAAGGAGCGCGAAGCTAGCAGCGGGGAGTGAGGAGCGCCTGAAACCACCCAACTTACTGATGCCTGAAAAAGCCCAATCGTTTAGGGACGTCGTCGCTTGGCGGAAGGCCCACGCCTGCGCCTTGGCGACCTACTGCTGCGCGGACCAATTTCCACAGCACGAGGTGTTCGCCCTCACCGCGCAGCTGCGGCGCGCGGCGGTCAGCTTCGCCTCGAATTTCGTCGAGGGCTTCTGGAAACGGAGCAAGCCGGATCAGCTCCGCTGCTTGAACATCGCTCAGGGCTCCGCCAACGAATGCCTCTACCAGCTGATCCTCGCCCTCGACCTGCGCTACGCCGACACGGCGACGCTTCAGGACGGCGTCGAGGAGGTCTCCCGCCTCCTACAGGGCTCTATCAATCGGATGGAGCGCGGCGGCGCGTGAACCACCGCTCCGCGTCCTTCGCCACCGGCTAGCCGCTTCCGCCAGCTTTTCGCTACCCGCTCCTCACTCCTCGCTCCTTTCCCGTGTCCACCGTCCCTGAAAAGCTCTCCGCCGCGAACATCACGGACATCATGC
>Ga0194126_10003245_pt1 | contig 25953 bp, 24 predicted proteins | sample TA2KigC150mmetaG_FD_148641 | JGI IMG/M metagenome (GOLD analysis project Ga0194126, IMG submission 148641) | Freshwater microbial communities from Lake Tanganyika, Tanzania - TA2015035 Kigoma Deep Cast 150m | ecosystem: Environmental > Aquatic > Freshwater > Lake | place: Tanzania: Lake... | reverse complement strand
TCACGCCCAGCCGAACCGATACGGCTTTCGGTTCCTTGCCGCGCAACACCCAAAGCTGCGCGGCGGCATCCGATATGTTCGCCGTGTTTCGCCATTCGCCGGACCGCTCTTGTTCGGTAAGGCTCCGGTGATCTCTACAGTTCGGAAGTAAGTATCCCCCGGCAAAGCCGGGGGCTTATGATGTGAGCCGCTCAAAGCGGCTATGGGGTCGCTGACGCGGCCCCGATTTCTTTTGGCCGCCTTAAAGGCGGGCCGGCGTCATTGCCACAGGTTCAACTGCTCCAAGCGCGCATCTTCCTGTTCCTGGTTGCGGATATATTCCCGGATCAGTTCTTCGTCCCGGCCCACGGTCGAAACGAAGTATCCCCGCGCCCAAAAAGGCTGGCCCACGAAACTGCGCCTTCTCTCGCCATATACCCGCGCCAAATGGATCGCGCTCTTGCCCTTGATGTATCCGACCACCTGAGAAACCGCATATTTCGGTGGGATCACAAGCGATCATGTGAACGTGATCCGGCATCAAATGCCCTTCCTCGACCCGGCTCTCCTTTTGCGCCGCGAGCTTCTTAACACCTCTCCAAGAGGTAGCCGAAGCCCGCCATAAAGCGTCCTTCGCCGGCATTTGGGAATGAAGACGACGTGGTATTTGCAGTCCCACTTCGTGTGACTTAAGCTTCTATACTCGTCCATCGCGAGATTTCCTCATCGTGTGCTTGGCGGCTCACGAGGGAAATCTCGTCGGTGGACAGCAGGAAACGTCAAACTCTTACTGCCACCCCGGCAAAGCCGGGGGAACTCTCACTTCGTTTTAGGCGGCAGAGGCGGCGCCCCCGCGCCGACCTCGAACGCGGTCAACGATTCGGACGTAGCTCACTCCAAACTATTCGCGGCAGTTTTTTGGCGCGCGAATTTTATCGGAACACGGGGGCCGGCTTCTTCCTTTCTCGTTCGATCTTCGCGTTCGCGGTAGCGGCTCGAAGAAAGTGAGGAGCCAAGCAAAGCCTTTCCGCTTGCGCTCTGCGGAACCTTTTCAGCATTCGGATGTTTGGAAAGGAAGCGTCGCAGCACGATGAGCCTGTCCGCCGCTTCGCGCCGCGCTCCGAGATCAAGAAACCGGCGGAGATCCGCGACAATCATGTCGCGCACCGCCACAGGCCCCCTCTCGATGTTGAACACATAGCCGGAAAGAAGCCGGTCATGCTTGGTGGACGGCGTGACGCCCAAGACCATTTCTTTTCCGGCAAGGCCAGCTATGGCTGAGAGTTGCTGAAGCGCAATCATCGCGTTTCTCCCTCTTTGGTACCGAAAACACCCGGTTTCTTGTTGTTCTGTGAGCGGGCGCGACAAAGACGAAATGACAATCCTCTGACTGAGTCTTTCCTCCCAGAGGTACGCAACAGGCGGCCGTGACATCTCCGTAATGGGATGCGAGGCAATTGAGCCGCCGGAGGCCAGAGACAGTCAATTCCGCTTTTTGCCGCATCCACTTTATCGTTGCTGTGGCGCCATGAGACATCCCGGAAAGCGCCCGGAGAAGACGCGTGGCGGCTCAAAGCGGAGCGTGACGGCGCCGCCGACAAACCTTGCATGTTCCATGCCTCTCTGCCCACTGGATAATGCTTGAATGGCGCTATAAATAACGATTGAAGCTGAAATCACTTTTCGTCTAGCCCGTTCAATACGCGGGGGAAGGTCATTGGTCCATGCAACGGGGCCATGAGGCGGTGAGCATCAACAAAATTTGCCTATCGTTCCGACGATGGGCGTTGGTGCTGTTTAGCTTTTTCATCCCGTTCGCGGCGGTCTCGGTTCCGGCTCGTGATATCGAACGAAGCGGCTTCATCCTCGTCGCCGAAATCAAGGGTGCAATCGGAGTCGCGGCAACGCGAGTGGTCGCTGATGCCGTAGCCAAAGCGCGCGGGGAGAATGCGCGCTACCTGTTGATCCAGCTCGATACGCCCGGCGGGCTCGTCACTGCTACGCGCGACATCATCCAGCAAATTCTGGCGTCTCCGATCCCTGTGATCGTCTATGTTTCTCCGGGCGGAGCGCACGCAGCATCTGCAGGAACGTTCATCGTCTACGCCGCACATGTCGCCGCGATGGCGCCGGGCACCAATATTGGGGCAGCGACGCCAATCGAGCTTGGCGGCCTTCCAGGACTGCCGCGGCCAACAGAGCCCAAGCGGGACGACAAAGACAAGACCGCTGTCCCAACCGAAGCCACCGCTCAGCGCAAGGCGCTCAACGATACGATCGCGATGTTGCGCAGCCTTGCACAACTACGCGCTCGAAATGTCGAGTGGGCTGAGAAGGCCGTCCGGGACGCCGCGACCCTCACCGCAGAGGATGCGTTGAAGGAGGGCGTGATCGATGTGGTCGCCCGTGATATCGACGAGCTACTCACGAAAATCGACGGCCGCAAGGTCACGATCAATTCCGTCGAGCACACGATAGCAACGCGGAGCATCGCACGGACGGTATTCGAACCGGATTGGCGCACCCGGCTTTTGGGCGTCATCTCGGATCCCAACGTGGCGTTTATCCTATTGCTCATCGGAATTTATGGACTTCTTTTCGAGTTCTGGAATCCTGGCGGCCTTGTCGCCGGCGTTGTTGGCGCTGTCTGCCTCCTGCTCGGATTGACGGCTCTGACCACGCTTCCCGTGCAATATGCCGCGCTAGGCTTGGTCGCTCTCGGCATCGCTCTGATGATCACCGAGGCGTTTGCGCCGGGTCTCGGAATTCTGGGTATCGGCGGCGTGATCGCTTTCATCATCGGCTCCGTGTTCCTGTTCGATCCTGCTGGAGCTGATATCGATATTTCGGTGTCCCTGCCGCTGATCGTTGGCTCGGCAGCGACGACTGGGGCTCTCGCTTTGTTCGTGCTCGGTGCTGCCGTGAAGGCGCGTCGCCGCCCGGCGCTAACTGGCGCAGAACAAATGATCGGAAGCGTCGGAGAGGTGATTGAGTGGAGCGGTCTTCAAGGGCGTATCCGTGTCCACGGCGAAATCTGGAACGCCCGCGCCGAAAAGCCTTTCGCTCCTAGTGACGCCGTGGTGGTCGTTCAACGCGAGGGTCTAACTCTCCTCGTCGCATCCAGATGAATGGAGGCTGCTATGCAATTGCCGTTTGATGTTCAGGTTCTGACTGGGGTTGCAATACCCGTTCTGGTCGTTCTCGCTCTGCTTGCCTACTCATTCCGCATTCTGCGCGAATACGAACGCGGGGTCGTCTTCATGCTTGGGCGCTTCTGGAAGGTGAAGGGACCCGGATTAGTCGTCGTCGTGCCCTTTATCCAGCAGATCGTGCGAGTCGACCTGCGAACGCGCGTTCTCGACGTCCCACCCCAGGACGTCATCTCGCGCGACAATGTGTCGGTCCAGGTGAATGCCGTGCTCTATTATCGAGTCATGGATCCGGAAAAGGCCATTATTCAGGTCGAGCACTACAACGTAGCCACCAGCGAACTCGCGCAGACCACCTTGCGTTCCGTCGTGGGTCAGCATGAACTCGATGAAATGCTTGCGGAACGCGCCAAGATCAATGCTGATGTCCAGCGTATCCTCGACGAGCAAACTGGCGCGTGGGGCATCAAGGTCTCGAATGTCGAATTAAAGCATATCGATTTGAACGAGACCATGGTGCGCGCCATCGCGAAGCAGGCCGAGGCCGAACGTCTACGGCGCGCTAAGGTCATCGATGCCGAAGGCGAACAGCAGGCGGCGGAGAAGCTCGCTGCGGCAGGCGTTATCCTGTCCGGTCAGCAGGAAGCCATGCAACTGCGCTATTTAGGCGCACTGCAGAACATTGCGGGCGAGCAAAGTTCCACGATCGTATTTCCGATACCGATAGACCTGTTCGAGAAGTTTAGGCAGGCCACGGCCACGAAATCCGGGAGCTAATATAGCGATCAAGAATTTGTTGGTAAATTTTTGGTTAGCAGCACGGACATCGGAACGGGCTTCGGGAGCGATCTCGGCGTGAGAATTCGACTGTAAGAAACCATTTAATCGAAGCTATGATGGTGCGGCCTGAATCTCGCGCCGCCAGCAGCCGCTCAGATCAATATTTTCAAGCCGCGCAATCCGACGCGGCGCAATAGCGCCTTGATATCAAAATCGCCTCCACAATCGCATTTTCAAATTTCGGCTTGTGACTATGTGGCTGCGGCGCGTCGGTCCAATGTTAGCTTCGTGCTGTGAAATTCTCCAGGTTCGTCCGATGGACCACGCTGATGACGGTGGCTTAGCCAAGTTCTTCATTGAGCAACCTCAATTCCTTACCGCCACATCCATACAGAATCACCTGACGCAGGGAGCTCAACGGGATATCGGGTTTTTGCGGAATGAACGCGGTGCTCGCGTTTTTCGGCAAGAGAATGCGGCCTGATCCCAACGGCCATAAGCCCGCTAGATGTGAGCTTGCAATAGGTTGTCCATCCGGACCGGACCAAGGAAAGTGACCGCTCGTCGCGCCCGCATCGGCTGCGCAAACCCACGCCGCGAGCGGTGATCGACGATATCGTCGCGCGGCGCCGCCAGCGCTTCACCGGAAAGCATATCGCCAAGGTCACGGGCGTTAGCGCGGCGACAGTGAGCGGCATTCTCAAACGCGCCGGCCTGAGCCGCCTGCGCGACCTCGAACCGGCCGAACCGGTCAGACGCTACGAACGCCAGAACCTCGGCGAGATGATCCACATCGACATCAAGAAGCTCGGACGCTTCGAACGCGTCGGCCACCGGATCACCGGCGACCGCAGGGGCAGAGCAGCAACGCGGCGTCGGCTGGGAGTTCGTCCATGTCTGCGTCGACGACGCCTCGCGCATCGCCTTCACACAAATCAAGCCGGATGAAAAAGCCGTCAGCGCCATCGACTTTCTGAAGGCGGCGGTCGCCTACTACAAGAGCCTCGGCGTCACAGTCGCCCGCGTTATGAGCTGATAAAGGGATGATGTGATTCTCGTCGATATAGCGGACGTTCATCCCACAAATCGGCATTCCTCCGCCGCGTTCCGAGGGGGCCGTGACCTGTGAAGACGGCGCGGCGCAGACCATCGACCAATACGTCAAGGATGTCGCCGCCTTCATGATGTGTGTCGCTGGGCCGTATCTCAAGGTCCGCAACGCACCGGCTTGGACGTCGGAGCCATCCTCATCGTGTTCGTTGCGCTGCTCCATTCAATCAAGCGCCGCATCTGCGCCGACGTGGCGCATTGACGGACGGCGGAAGGTCAGCGAAGCAATAGCGCTTTTGCGCCGTCAACGACGAACTGCACTGCCAGCGAAGCAAGCAACACGCCGAGCAACTTCGCCATCACGATATTGGCGGCAGTTCCGAGAATGCGTTCGACGCGCCCCGCGAGCAGGCAGACGACGTAGGTTATCGCCAACACTGCCGCGATCGCGACGATAAGCGCTGCGAGCTTTGCGGGATCGCCCGCCGCTTCGCCCGCGAACAACAGGGTCGCCGTGATCGCGCCCGGCCCGGCGATCAACGGGATGGCAAGAGGAAAGGCGGCGATATGCCGGCCGTTTTCTTCCACGGCTTGCGCCGCGTCGTGCGCCTCACGCGTGATGCGAACGCCAAGAACCATCTCCGACGCGATTGAAAACAGCAGCAGTCCACCGGCGATGCGAAAGGCCGGCAGCGACACGCCGAGCGCGTCGAGCAGGCGCTCACCGAAAAGGGCCGCGCCGATCAGAATGGTCAGTGCATAAAGACAGGCCCGGGCCGCAATGCGAGCGCGCGTCGCGGCGCCGCGGTCGTGCGTCGTGGCGAGAAAAATCGGCGCAAGGCCAAGCGGCTCGACCACGACGAGTAGAGTGACGAAGGCCGAAACAAAACCGTGAACGTTGGCGACACTCATCATCTCGTTATTTCTTGCCGGGCGGCGTCGGCGCGCCCTTGCTGGCATTCCCCATATGCGGACTGGCCGTGCGGAAAATATGTTCCAGCTTGGCGTTTCGGACAAGCCGGAGCGCGTCACGCTGCGCCTGAACAGTCTTTGAGAACGTCTGCGGCATTTCACGGCGCGCTTGCAGGAATTTCCTGACTCTGGAGCGGGTCAGAATATATGATAAAGAAGGTTTACGATCAGCCTATGTTCGGAGAACGTCGTGTCGGGAAAACGGATCGAATTGATCGACTTCTGGCGCGGCGCCGTGTTGGCGGCGATCTTCATCAACCATATCCCCGGCAACATTCTCGGCAATTTCACACCCCGCAACTACGGATTTTCGGACGCCGCTGAAGATTTCGTCTTTTTGTCCGGAATTTCCGTCGCCCTGGCCGGCGGTCGTCGCTTCAGGACGGCGCCCGCGTGGACGGCGGCCAGGGGCATGGCGTCCCGCGCGCTCCGGCTTTACGCGATGCACGTCCTCCTCACCTTTCTTGCGCTCGCGCTCTTTGGCGCGGCGGCGCTCCTGACGGGCGAGGAAACTTTTCTCGCCGAACACGGGCGCGCAACGCTCTTTGCAGACCCGCTGCGAGGCCTCCTCGGCGTCGCGACGCTCGGACATCAGATCGGCTATTTCAATATTCTTCCGCTCTATGTCGTGCTCATAATCTTCGCGCCTTTGCTGTTGCACGTGGGGCTGCGTAATCGCTGGGGTATGATCGCGCTCTCGGCGAGCGTTTACGGCGTCGCCCGCCTCACAGGCGCGAACCTCCCAAGCTGGCCCGAAGGGGGCGTTTGGTTCTTCAATCCATTGACCTGGCAATTCATGTTCACTTTGGGGATATTCACTGGCCTCTTGCTCCAGAACGACAAATTCCCGGTGCGCGCCGCGCCCTACCGTCTCGCGGTTACGTTCACGATTGTCTCCGCGCTAATCGTTAGTAATTTCTTAGGATGCGTCCCGGAATTCGTTGCTGTCGTTGATCCATATCTGGATCGAGGAAAAACTGACCTCGGCGTAATCAGAATTATCGATTTTCTTGCTCTCGCCTATACGATTTACGGCTCTGGAGTTTCCGCGAGGCTCAAGAGCACGGCAATCTTCCCGGTCATGTCCCGTCTCGGCAGACACAGCCTTGCCGTCTTCAGCGCGGGCAGCCTTCTAAGCGCGAGCGCGCAAATTTTTAACGCCACCGTAACGAGCACCCCGTTTTCTGATATTGTCATCGTTCTCGCTGGACTTTGGACCCTGCACAAACTTGCGAGCTTTTTGGAATGCGCCAGTCGCCCAGCCCAGCCCGCCGCGCCAGCAGCGAATCTCAACCAGACCGAAGAGCTTTCCTTTACGCGCTGATAAACGTCGCCTGCCTTGCGGCCTGCCCAGCTTTCGCGATCGGACAGAGCCCTCGCAATCGCTGCGCCGTCACTCCCGTCCGGATGCAGATGCGTGGCGTCCTCAAGCGAACCGCCGCGCGCTTGCGGGCGCGGATGCCGATACATATTCTGGCGATTGGCTCGTCATCCACACAGGGCGTCGGCGCTTCTTCGCCGGCTGCGGCGTATCCGGCGCTCCTTCAGGTCGCTCTCGCCAAAAGGTTTCCGGGCGCTGAGGTCGAGGTCATCAATGCCGGCAAGTCCGGCGAAACCGCCGATCACACGCTCAAACGTCTGAAGATCGAACTCGACCGCCTCAAGCCAGATCTCGTGCTCTGGCAGGTGGGAACGAATGATGCGCTGAATACAGCCGTCTCGGAGCCAAAGTTCGAATCGGTGGTCGAGAGCGGCATTCTGTCGATCGAGAACCACAAGAGCGATGTGCTGCTTGTTGATCCGCAATTCAGCAGATCAATCAAAGACCCAGCGCGCTATGAGCGCTTCGTCCAGACGCTGGAGCGGATCGCGAACAAGGAGCACGTATGCCTCTTCTCGCGCTACCACTTGATGAAGGCGCTGGCGACGGAATCGGACGCCGGCGTCGAGCCGCTGCTGACGGCGGACGGGCTTCACATGAACGACGCCGGCTATGCTTGCATCGCGGAACGCCTCGCGCGCCAGATTCAGGATCTCGTAGATCGGCCAGAACTCTGATGCGCGCCGTGCGCCGTGAGGGAGCGTCTGATGGACAGAAAATTTCTGCAATTGGTGCAAGGGCTATGAGAAGCCCCCAATCCCCTGCGCAAGCAGCCCTGTAAGCTCATGTAAGCAGCTTCATGGTATCGATTCGCTGTCGACCTGAGCAAACTTGGATTATTCATGCCGTATCAACGCAGAAGCCGCCGACCGTCCCATCCGATGGACATCAGGAACAGTTTTCTTGGCGCCTTGCTCAGCCTTTCGTCGCAGTCGGGTCTGGCGCAAGACTACATCTATGTTCAAGACGCTCCGCGCATTCCCGAGCCGATGGTCTTCGATATGGTTCGCCCGCTCGGGGCGAAGAAGGGCGAACTGGAGGCGAACATGCTCGTACAGCGAAACCTGTCAGGACCGCATAGATCGGTCAATGGCGGTCCCGAAGTCGAATATGCGATTGCCGACGGCTTTGCGTTGGAGCTGGAGCTGCCGGTCGACGATCTGCATGTCGCCGAATACAAGCTCGGAGTTCAGGGAACCTTCGGAACCTTTGCCGGCGGCCGCGCCGTGCATGGCGTCCAGTACCTCGGCGTGTATGACCGGGCAAGCCCTCGCTGGGAAAACTCCCTGACATATCTGCTCGGATATCGGTTCGACCATCGATGGAGCACGATGACGATGATTGGGATTGGCAACGTTGTTGGAGGACGCGCCCGTGGCAATCTGCTTTTCAATCATTCAACCTTTTACGATATATCTGACGCGACGACCTTGGGATTCGAGATCAATACGCACCGGGGCGCCGGTCGCTACACATTGCTGATGCCTCAGGTCCATCAGGCGCTGACGGGGAGTCTGAAACTCCAGGCCGGGTTGGGCGTGGTCCGTGGACGAAGCGCCGCCTGGCGCCCACAAGTCGCGTTCCGGCTAATCAGGGAGTTCTAGCCTGCCGGGCACGGCCCGCGCGTTGCGTCAAACCTGCAAGCTCGTTACACTGAATTCGCAAGATCAGCGTTCCGTGTTGGAGCTGCGGGAAAATGCATTTGATCGTGTTGACCCGTTCCGTAATGTTTGGGACCGGTCTGGGATTTGCTCTGGCTCTCGGGCTCGCTCGTCCGGCGTCGGCGCAATCGCCGGAGTTGGCCTTGGCCAAGGTAAGGACTTGGGCCTACCAACTTAAGGAGGCTAACCCCGCTGAAATCGCCCAGAGCAACCATGACCTGGTTGTCGTCGACTATAGCGTGGGAAGGACGGGCGATGACGCTGCCGCATCGCTTGCGACCGTCGAACAATTGCGGCGTACGCCAAAGGGCTCACGGCGCATTGTCCTCGCCTATTTCAGTATCGGGGAAGCCGAAGACTACCGCTACTACTGGCAAGATGGCTGGCTGACGAATCGACCGGAATGGCTTGGCGAGGAAAACCCGAAATGGCCGGGAAATTATGCGGTGCAATACTGGCTTGCCGAATGGCAATCATTCTTGTTCGGTAATCCAAACGCCTATCTTGATCGAATTCTAGCAGCGGGCTTCGATGGCGTTTATCTCGACGGGATCGACAAATTTGATGTGTGGCTGCCACGATTCTCGTCCGCGAAGGCGGACATGATTGATCTCGTCGCGCGCGTCGCTGCCTATGGACGTGAACGCCGCAAGGGCTTCGTGGTCGTGCCACAGAACGGCGATGAACTGTTGGAAAATCCGCAGTACGTCCAATTGATAGACGGGATCGGCCGCGAGGAACTCCTTTACGGCGAGAACGAAGCTGAAGTGCGGAACGACAAGCATAAGATCGACAACTCACTAGAGCATCTTCAGCACCTGCGGCGGGCCGGCAAACCGGTCTTTGCGGTCGAGTACATCAAGCAGCGCGAACTTGCCGCTAGCGCTCTGCATGAACTCAAAGAGCTGGGGTTCATTGGCTATATCGCCAACCGCGAACTTAACATGCTGATGTCGCCTGCGACCGCCTGCGCGCCGCCGGACTGTTCGCAATGAACGTCGGGCAGAAATTATCATCAGAGCTGTCGATTTGCATTTTAAGGCAGGACTCGCCCATTGAAAGATTTCAATGAGACGGTCGATCAAATTATGAGGGTGAAGGCTGCGCGGATCTCTATCTTGGCTCGGAACTTCGCTCCAAAACCAGATACGTTGAAGGCAGAACGCGAAACTCTCGCAGACGGAACGGGCTATATGTAAATTTTGTGGTCCCCTCGCGATAAGACGAGTTCAAAATCGGCCGCTCATCGAAACTGTTCAATGTCGCTCGTCCCGCCGCCAAAACTGCTCGAAAATCGACTCTCCACTCGCAAATCCAGCATCCCACCGTGCCGCCAACATCCCTTTCTCGGCGAGTGCAAACACAAACTTCGTTCTACGGCCCTCGGCAGCCTGTCCCGTCAGATCAATCGCGCTGCCCTGCCCCGCGCGATTTCTCCCTCGTTATAGTACCGCGCCGCCTGCTGGACGGAGCGATGCCGCGACTGCTGCATCGCCTCGGGGAGCGGCACGCCGGCGCGAGCGGCTTCCGTGAGATAGCCCGAACGCAGCCCATGCGCCGAGAATTCCGCTGGATCGAGCCCGGCTAGAAGGCAGCGGCTCTTGATCATCGCGTTGACGCTTTGCGGATCGAGCGCCGTGGCGCCGATATTTCCCCATTTGTCGATCGGGCGAAACACCGGGCCGGCGGCGATCTTCGAGAAGGCGAGCCAGGCGCGCAGCGCTTCGACCGGCCGGCCGACGACGATTACGCTTTCGCCGGCGTCGGCGGATGACGTCTTCGTTCGTCGCAGAGCGATCGCCAGGACAGGAAGCATCTCGCCGTCGGGCGAGAGCGGATCGGCGGGGACTGGCGATCGCTCTTCGAGATCGTCGATTCTGAGCCGGGCAATTTCAGAACGGCGCCGCCCGCCGGAACCGAAGGCGAGAAGCAGGAGCGCTCGGTCGCGCAGATCAACCGCCCTGCCCGATGCGCATGTCGCCAGCAGCCTGTCTATTACGTCGCGCGTAATTGCGGACGGACTCTTGCGCGATCTCGGTCGATCGGCGGCGCGGATGGCGAGACGCAGCGCGTTGCGAATGGACGGATTGCCGAACGGCCCCTCGAGCCCGCGCCAGCGATGCAGGCTCGACCACAGCGCGAGACGCCGACGCACCGTCGCGGGCGCGTGCGGACCGGATGCCTTCAGGCGCGCTTGCGCGCGCAAAGACTCGGCGACCGCTTGCGGCATACCGTGCGCGGGATTTTTCTCGCGCTCCGCTTCGTCCCAGAGATGATGGGCGATAAAGCGCAGCACCGTCGTCTCTTGCGCCGGCCAGACGAGCGGCGCGCCCGTCGAGGCGCGCGACCAGGCTTCGAGATAAGCGAGATCGGAGGCGAGCGCCCGCAGCGAATTCGGCCCCGTGCCGCTTTTCGCCAGATGCGTCAGCGTATCGATTTCCGCCTGGCTGAGCGTCTCGGCGAGGCGATCGCGCGCGGCAAGCGGCAAAAATCCGGCGAGCGCGTCGATGGCGAATTCGTCGGCCGACGTCATGAGGCGCCCAATGGCCCGAGGACGGTCACGCTCTCCGCTCGCGCTACGGTCGCGAGTTTCTTGTCGAGCGTTGCGAGCGGCAGACGCTCGCGCAAAGCCAACTCCAGATAAGCGGCGTCATAGGCGGAAAGAGCGTGTTTGATCGCGAGACGCGTGACCGTCACCGCGTCGCTCGGCCCGGCGTTACGGAGCGGAATCGTCGCGAGACGGTCGAGAGAAATATACACCGCCGCCTCGTTGACGCGATTTCGTCGCAGCGCCGTGACGAGGAGGCTGCGCGCTTCGTGCCAGAAGAGATCGGGCGCGATGGCGTCTTCCGATTTCAGCCGCAGAGCCAGTGCGTCGGCGATGTCGGTTCGCTCGTCAGGAAGCAGCCAACCCGCCGCGACGGAGGCGTCGACGACGAAGGCCATCAGTAACGATGCCCTTCGTGACGCCAGGCCAATATTTCCTCGAGCGAGACTTTTTTGCGCGTGCCGTCGTCGCGTTCCCGAAGCATCGCCTCGACGACGGCGGCGCGGCGCTTCTCATCGTCGAGCGCGGTCAACTTCGCCACGGGCTCGTTGCCGCGGGCGATGACGACCTCTTCTCCAGCCTCGACCTTGGCGACGAGTTCGGAAAGCCTTGTTTTGGCTTCGCCGATATTGACAGTGATGGACATGTTGCGTGTCTCCGAGATAGGGGCGAAGCGCCGGGATCGTCAGCGCCGCCCCTCGTTTTTCCAGGCGATGATTTCCTCGATCGTGACCGGCTTGGCTCTGGCGCGAACGGTGCGGACCTGTTCGAGCGTCTGTTCAAACGCCGCGCGCCGGCCCTCCGGATCAACGCCGACGAGCCGCGCGACGGGCGCGCCATCGCGCAGGATGACGATTTCTTCGCCAAATTCCGCACGAGTGACAAAATCCTCGAAGCAACGTTCGGCTCTAGCGAGATCGATCGTTTCAGGCATGGACGCCTCGTCTCCTTGTCGCGGAAGGCCCCGCAAAAACCAGTTTTGACGAGTTTTGACTATCTTTTTGCCTTGGTCAAGGCCTTAGCCATATCACCATCGATAAGCAGTACTTATCGATGACCAAACCCGCCCGCTTTGACCCTCCTGCCAGACGGAAGTAAACTCCCGAATCACTTCCGCAACAATACCGATTCAATGGCTTACGCCGCCGATCTTAAGGTTAATGAGACCGCGCCCGGCACCGCCGCCACCATCGCGGAACGCCTCGCCGCGCGCCTCGATCCACCCCTGTTTCGCGCCGTCACGGAGGCCGAAGACGCCCTCGCCCGGCTCGATGAACGCCTCGCCAGAAGCCCGCTGCGCGAGGGTTTCAGCGAGCGCGCGCATTTCCACGACGCCTGCGCCGCCCTTTGGCTCGCCGGCGAACTCGTCCCGCTCGAAGATCTCGTCCTCCATGACGCCGAAATGGACTTACGGCTCGCCACCCATGAACTCACCCGCGCCCATGAAGCGCTGCGCGCGCGCCGTAAAATTTCGGTCTTACCGCCCGGCGCCCTACTCGATCGGCCGCAAGCGCTGCGCATATCGACGAAAGATGTTCGCGCGCCTGACGACGTCCCGCCAGCGGAGTCTGAAACGCTCGACGCCGAATTTGCCGCCATCGACGCCGCCATCGCCCGCGCCGCCAAAGTTTTACGCGACGGTGTGAACGCGGATCCCCAATCGGACCCCGGCCGCGCCCTGATCTATGACGAGGAATTCGACGAAAAGGCGCGTTTTGCCGGGTGGCGCCGCGAAATCGAGGCGACCGATCCCCTGCCCGCGACTCTCGCCGCCGCGATCGGACTCGAAGCCTGGCGCGCCATCGCCCCGCTCGAACATCGGGACTGGCTCGGCGCGCAGCTCGTCGCCGATCTCCTGCGCCATCGCGGCAAAGCGCGCGCTCACCTCCCCGCCCTCAATATTGGCCTGCGCGCGATTCCTCGCCAAAAACGCCGCGCCGCTACGCTGCCCGGCCGCATCAACGCCAATCTCGAGGCGATCGCCGCCGCCGCCCGCCAGGGCCTTGAGGAACATGATCGCCTCACCCTCGCCAAAGCCGCGCTCGAACGGCGCTGCCGCGATTGCCGGCGCAACGCCCGCCTCCCGGCCTTGGCGGAATTCGCGCTGTCTCGCCCGCTCGTCACGGCGCCGATGATCGCCGCGGCGCTCAAAATTTCGCAGCGCGCCGCGCAGGATATGGCCCCGGCGCTGGGCTTGCGCGAAATCACCGGCCGGTCGCGGTTTCGCGCCTGGGCGGTCTAGACGCGTCATTACCCCGCCCTCTTGCGTTCCCGCGCCGCTTTCGCCGCCTTGCCGCGCAGCAGCGCCATCAGCACCGGGCCGAGCGAGAACTCCCCTTCCCGCGCCTTTCCGGTCAGCACCCGCAAATAGCCCCCGGCGGATTTGATTTCCTCACCCCGCTGCAGGATCGCGGCGATGACGATCGAGGCGTCATGCTCACCCAGGACCTCGAGCGCCTGTTTCCAGGCGTCAGGCGAAACCCCAATCGCCGAGCGGACGATCGCCGCCGCGTCGATGAGATCGCGCCAGCAGGAAATTTCGCCGCTCTTGCCGTAATCGACGATGTCGGGACAGGCTTGCAGCACCATGCCGAGCGGGTAAGTTCTTTGCGACGGCGGTGGACGATCGCCCGTTCTCAAATTTGGCGCGTTTGTTTCTGCCAACCCATCTGTTTCGGTTACCGTTTCTTGCGAGTTTGACCCGGGCGGTTCGGCCCTACCTTCTCGAAGGTCAGGTTCAAGGTCGGATATGTTTGTGATTTGATTCTGTATGTGGCGCTCATTTTGAGACTCATTGGCGCTTCTTTTTTGGCCTTTTACGTGCGTTTCGAGCAACTTCTGGATTTCGGCCGCAAAGGCGCTGAGATCGCTCGCCAAGGCCCCCAGCTCGGCCCGCCCGAGACTGCGCGAATAGCGCGCCGAGAGAGCCTGGTAGCGCCCGTAAAGGCCTTCCCAGTTGGCAATCTTCTGCCCGTCAATCGACAGTAGCGCGAAGCGAACGCCCTCCTCCATGCCGGTCTCGATCATCTTGACGATATCGCGCCGAACCAGCGTGATCCTTTCCCGCAAGAGCGCGATGGCGCGGTTCTCAATGCGCACCTCTTCGGCGAGGTTTTCGATCTCGGCCGCGCGCGCGATCAGCGGCGCCAGATCGAAGCCGAAGGCTTCCGCGATCTCGCCGCCCTCACCTCTCCTGGCGAAACGCTTGCCGTTGGGCGAATCCCGCCGGATGATCAGCCCCGCTTCAACCAGCGACGCGAGATGCCGGCGCAGCGTCGCCGGCGCCATGCCATGGGCGCGGATCGAGAGCTCCCGGTTCGACGGAAACACCACGATCCCGGGCCGGCCTGAATCGCTTTCTTGCGAATCACTTGAGCCCCTTGCCTCGCCTTCCCTGGCTTCGGCCTCCGGCAGCGTCAGCGCCGTTTCCTGATGAAAGCTCAGCAAGGCGTGCAGGACCGAGAGCGCCCGGTCGGTGACGCCAAGCGGGCCTTTGGCTTCCGTAGCCGCCCGAAACAGTCGCCATTTATGGACCACGGTCTCTGATGCGTCGGGTTTTGCCAAGAAATCCCGCGTCGCGGCCTGCGACGCCACCATGGCGAGCGACAATGGCCGCCGCCCAAAGGGCGTCGTTGAATGTGTGCGCATCATTCTTTGCCTCGTTCAGGCAAAAGAAATCTGCTCGCCGAAACGGCGCCGACTCTTGACAGCGATTCGCGGAAGTGTGATTCTCTAGGTGCGAACTATGAGAAGGGCTTCCGGGCGATGTTTCGGGGGCCTTTTTCTTTTGTCGTAACCTCTATCTTTGTTGACGAAACGCCCAACTCGTTACTCCCCGAGCGTGCGCCTGCGCGCTTTGCTCGCAACAAAACTAATCGTCGTGCTGAGCTACCTGAAACGCCTTAAGCAAGGCCGGCAGTTGGGCCACGACGTATGCGCCGAACTCGGCGTCCACTGACTTGTCAACGTTGATACGCAGCCATGCCGAATCTTCGTCGACCCGCGCGATCTTTCGTCCCTCATGGTCGATCCACGAGGTCGTTTTCGCCGGCGCGCTCTTGGTGGCGAGCGCCGAGAGGACGGCAGCGAACCTCGAATCTGAGTCGACCTGCGCAAATTCCGCTTCGCAGCAAATGCGCGCCCAAATCTTGCTCGCCCGCGGCGCCTTTAGATGCTCTGCAAGGTCCATCCAACGGCGCCGGCCCGCTCTAGGCGCAGCCCCGATTGCCTTCACGAGGTCGTCCGGCAACGCTTTGCGACAGGAAATCAGCCGCGACAATTCCGTCTTGTCGACGGCTAGAGCGGCCATGATTGTTTCGCGGCCAAAACCGCGCTCTTCTAAAGACTCTGCGAAGGAGGCGCGCTCGATGAACGATAGATCGCGACGGGCGCTGTTCTCCTGGCCCTGAGCGATGACGAGTTCGTCATCGCTCAGACTGCGAACGACCGCCCTTACGCGCTGCCCCAATTCTCGCAGCGCGCGCAAACGCCGGTGGCCATAGGCGATCTGGTAGCGCCCTGAGACATCCGGGTGAGGTCGAACCAGTATTGGAACCTGCTGCCCATGAGTGCGGAGGGACAAGAGTAATGACGCGCGGTCGGCCTCGCTTTCGTCGAGGCGATCCGTCACGAATGAGGCGTCGACAAGAGACGCATCAATTTCAATGACGTCCGCTCCAGAAAGTAGCCTTTTTTCGAGCGCCTTCGCGGCGTCGATATCGGCCGAAATTCGCTCCAAGGATCGGCCCATAGCACCGACCGCCCCCCTATTGCCGAGGGTTGGCGGCAGACGGGGCACCCCCGCATTCTCCGGGTTGACCGCGGTCAACTCCTCCTCTTCCAAGTCTAAAAGGAGATTCTTGCGCACCACGCCTACCTCCCCCAAGCTGTTCGGATGAGCCCCTCGATTTCTCCGTTTACGGCACCCAGCGCTTCAACTGCACGATCATATGTCGCGCGCGTAAACTGCTCTCGCGGAACTTCGTAGAGCGTTTGTTTGGTGATGCCTGCATCGGAAATTGCCGTGCTCTTCACCATCGACGATGTCAGCACCCGCTCGCCAAAAATCGAGCGCATGAACGCGACCATTTGGGTCTGCGGCCCGTCGGTGGGCTCGAACCGAGTCACCAGGTAACGCATCCAATCGTAATCCATGTTGCCGCCCGCCTTCGCGACAACAGAAAGAAGGTCTGAAGTCATAATCAAAAACTGACACATCGACATGAGGTCGAGCATCTGCGGATGCACGGTGATCAGGACTGCCGTCGCCGCGCAAAGAGCGGAAAGCGTCAGAAATCCGAGCTGCGGCGGGCAATCCAAGACGACCACATCATAGTCGTCAGCGACGGATCCGAGCGCTTGTGCGACACGGGCGAAGAATAGGGCGTCCCCCTGCTTCTTTTCCGCGAGCGCCTTCGGGCTCTCATGCTCGAACTCCATGAGTTCGATGTTGCCAGGGATAATGTCGAGCCCTGGAAAATAGGTCCGCCGGATAATTTCCTTAAGTTCACGGCGCGCGCTGTCATAGCGGATCGCGCCGTACAGCGTTTCGTTTTCGCCGATATCAAACTCGGGCTGATAGCCGTGCAGTGCAGACAAGCTCGCTTGCGGATCGAGGTCGATCGCCAGAACACGATAGCCCTGCAGCGCGAGGTATTGCGCCAGATGCGCCGCCGTCGTGGTCTTGCCCGAACCGCCTTTGAAATTCGCGACCGATATGACCTGAAGGTGCTCGTTCTTGCCCCGACGCGGCAAATATCGCCGCCCTGCCTTTCCGCCCTCGTCAAGAAAAACGCGTAGCGCCTGAATATCTTCAAACGAATAGGAACGGCGGCCTGTCGGGCTCGTCTCGGGTTGCGGCCCCTTGCCATCCAATGAGAGTTGTCGAAGATAGCCGTCGTTGATGCCTATCAGCTTTGCCGCTTCCCCGGAGGAGAATCGGCGTAGAGTCTTGCGCGCTTCCGGCGGAAACAGTTTCTTGCGGTGCGCGAGCAATTTTGCCGATAACTGCTGCGCGTCGCCCGCGATCACCTCGTGGATCTCGGAAAGAGAGGGCGGCGGCTGGATGGCGGGTTGGGGTGCCACGGATCAGGCTCTTAGTTACGGTTTAAGATCAAACCCACGGGTGATTTGCGTGGCAAGTAGGCCCGATTCTCTAACTCGGCGCAAGAAAAATTGAGTTAACGAATGGTTAACGCGCTGCTGCGGACCCCGCGCGCCTCATGTTGACCGCGGTCAACTAGCGTCGCACGGCACTTCATTTGAACCGCCACACCGGGATTCCGATTTTGCGCGCCTTGTCCGCGAGGTTCTCGACGATGCCGGAACCGGGGAAGACGATCACGCCAATCGGCAACGATTCGAGCATCACGTCATTGCGCTTGAAGGGCGCGGCGTTCTTGTGGTGGCTCCAGTCCGGTTTGAAGGCGACTTGCGGAACTTTTCGATTGTCCGCCCAGCAGGATGCGATTCTTTCGGCGCCCTTGGAGCCGCCGCAATGGAGAAGAACCATGTCCCGATGTTTCGCGTGGACCTTATCGAGAGCGTCCCATATGCGCCGATGATCGTTGCAATCGACGCCGCCCGCGAAAGCGATCCGAGGGCCGGGTGGCAAGAGCACTCGCGTCTCGGCCAGCTTCTTGGCGTTGAGGAAGTCCCGGCTGTCGATCAGTGCCGCGGTCAGTGCCCGGTGATTGACCTTCGAGCCCGAGCGCGGACGCCAGACGGACCCCGTCTCGGTGGCATAGAGTTCGGCGAGATGGTCGCGGAAGAATTCGAAGGCGTTGCGGCGCTCGGTGAGCGTCAGCCCTTGCGAGATCAGTCGCTCCAATTCGACCGAGCGGACTTCCGAGCCGTCCTGTTCGGCCTGCGCGCGACGCTGGGCGGTTTCATTGTCGTCGAGATCGCGGTCGACGCGCTCGGCCTTGCGATGAAACAGATTGACGAAGGACCAGAGCAGGTCGGGAAGATCGGCTTCGAGCCGGGTTTCCAGAAAGAGACCGGAAAGGGTCTCGATCGCGGCTTCGAGTGCGAGCGATGCAGCGTCAGAAGAGGGTAGGGGACGCGGATCCGGTTCGTCGTCGAGCGGGCGATAGCCGTGCAGGGCGAGTTCATCAAGAAGATGAGAAGAGGGCGACTGGACGTCACGATCCGGCGAGGGTGGGCTGAAGGGCAGGGAGGTAGATGCGTGGTTCATAGCTTGGCGCTTTCGCTTGAGGCCGCGCCAATCGCGGCCTGACAGCGATCCCGGGCCACTGGCGGCGCGCGGCGCACCCAAAGGGCCGCAACGCAGTGGAGGACGCTTCCCGCCGACTTCTTTGATGGCGCGAGGAATGCCTGAAGCGCCAGCGCGGGGCAGGGGAAAGAAGTTGGCGGGAAGCGTTGCGGCAAGCGCGCCGCTTGTGGCGCTATCGCTGCTCTCGCAGGCCGGCGCGCGGCCCTCTTCGAATGCCGAAGCCGAAGCGAATGAATAAACTGTCTCCTGCACCGAACGGCGCGGCGGAGCTCGGGCCGACCGGCAAGCTCGCCCCCGATGACGACTGCGCCAAACTCTTAGCAGTGCCGCGAACCCTCTACGCCGACGGCGTGTCGCTCTCTTCAGAACATCAAACTGCCGCATTTTTTGGACGAGCACGTCCGTCAGAAGCGGCTTGAAAAATCGTGTAGGAAATCGGGTCTAATCGGGTATTATCGGGTATGGGATCGGATATGAGAGCGTCCAAATGAGGGACCCGAAGCTTGCATTCGGCCCTGACCTCGTAAAGCTCATCGCGGAAATCGATGAGTTCAAAGGCCGATGGGAGGCGCTCAAAACGCTTTCGCCGGACCGCCTCAGCGCGCTCCGCAAGGTCGCGACCATCGAAAGCGTCGGCTCGTCGACGCGCATTGAGGGGGCGAAGCTATCGGACGCCCAGGTCGAGGACCTGCTCTCGCGCGCTATTTCCATAACGGCGTTCAAAACCCGCGACGAGCAGGAAGTCGCCGGATATGCCGAGGCGATGGATCTCGTGTTCGAGGCGCATGCCGAAATGCGCCTCACCGAGAACCATATCCGCCAACTGCATCAAACTTTACTGCGTCACAGCGGCAAGGATGCGCGCCATCGCGGCTCCTATAAGACGCTGCCCAACAATGTCGTCGCGTTCGACGCCGATGGACGGCAAATCGGCGTTGTGTTCGAGACGACCGCGCCCTTCGACACGCCACGGGAAATGGAGGCGCTCGTCGCCTGGACGCGCAAAGCGCTGGATGAAGAAGCGCTGCCCCCGCTTATTGTCATCGCCGTCTTCGTCGTGACGTTCCTCGCGATCCATCCCTTCCAGGACGGCAACGGACGGCTCTCGCGCGTACTCACCACGCTGCTCTTGCTGCGCGCGGGCTACGCCTATGTTCCCTATGCCTCGCTGGAGCGCGTGATCGAGGAAAACAAAGACCTGTATTATAAGGCGCTCCGTCGTACGCAGACGACGCTCAAGAGCAACACGCCGGATTGGGAGCCGTGGGTCGGATTCTTCCTGCGTTGCCTCAAGCGGCAAAAGGACAGTCTTTCCGCGAGACTGGACCAGGAGCGGCTTGCTCAGGATGGCGAAGCCGATCTGCCGGCGCTATCGCTCGATGTCCTCAGAGCGCTCCGGACCCACGAACGCCTGACCATCGCACAGCTTGCGTCCCTCACCGGCGCAAATCGAAATACGCTAAAAGTGCGCTTACGCGAACTAGTCGCGGACGGACGCGTAAAACGGCGCGGCAAAGCGCGCGCCACATGGTATTTCCTATGACCCCCCGGTAACCGATCAAAGACCGTGCCGACTTCTCACGCATCGTTTTCCCGCGGGTTCACTCTCTTCCCAAGCTTCGATCCGACATGGCGCCAAAACACACGCTCAACGCCCAAAACCTGGAAGCGCTCGGCGCAAAGCGGTTGGCCGAACTGCTGATCGACATCAGCAGCGGCGACGCCGCCGCAAAACGCCGCTTGCGCCTTGCCCTCGCGGGGGCGCAAAGCCCTGCCGACGCAGCGCGCGAAATCCGCAAGCGTCTCACCGCCATTGCTCGCTCCCGCAGCTTCGTCGACTGGCAGAACCGACGCAGTCTTGCCGAGGACCTCCAGACGCAGCGGCGCGCCATCGTCAATCATGTCGGAAAGTCCGATCCAAGAGAAGCGCTCGATCTGATGTGGAGTTTTGTCGCGCTGGCGTCACCCGTCTTCGCGCGCTGCGACGACAGCAGCGGAACCGTGATCGAGATTTTCCACGAAGGCGTGAGCGATCTTGGGCAGCTCGCCGAAGCCGCCAAAGGCGATACGAAAGACTTGGCCGATCGCGCGTTTCAGGCGCTGCTCGACAATGACTATGGCCAGTTCGACGATCTTGTCGCCGAGTTAAGCCCGGCGCTCGGCGACGCCGGTCTCGAACACTTGAAGAGTCGCCTGGTCGCCCTGTCGAAAGAGCCCGCCAAAAAACTTGTGGAGCATGAGCGGAAAAAAATCGGCTGGTCGACGGGCGGACCGATCTACGAAGATGAAATCGCCGATCCTCACCGCGCCCGTGTCATCGAAATCGCATTAAGGGATATTGCCGACGCGCAGGGCGACGTCGACGCCTTCATCGCGCAGTATGATCGCGAAACGCGAAAGGTTCCGCGCATCGCCGCCGCAATCGCCGAGCGGCTTCTTGCAGCCGGCCGGGCGGCCGAGGCGTTGCAAACGATCGAAGCGGCTAAACACAAGCGTTCCGGCTGGCCGGAATTCGAATGGGAAGACGCGCGCATCGCCGCGTTGGACGGTCTTGAGCGTAGCGACGACGCGCAAACGGCGCGCTGGTCGTGCTTTGAACGTTTTTTGTCGGCGCGGCATTTGCGCGACTATCTGAAACAACTCCCCGACTTCGACGATATCGAAGCGGAAAGTCGCGCGCTCGATTACGCAGAGAGTTTCAAGCCTTTCAGTGCGGCGCTCTCATTCCTCGCCGCCTGGCCCGCGCCGGATCGCGCGGCGAAACTCGTGCTCAATCGAACAGAAGAATTGGACGGCGATCGCTACGAGGTTTTGTCACCCGTCGCCGATGCGTTGGCCGGCAAGCATCCTTTGGCCGCGACACTGGCGCTGCGCGCCATGATCGAATTCTCTCTCGATCACGGCAGGTCCAGCCGATACAAACACGCCGCGCGTCATTTTCAGGAATGCGCCAGTCTTGCCCCTGCGATTGCGGATTTCGGAAAACATGAAACGCACGAGTCCTTCGTGGCGCGGATGCGCAGCAAGCACGGCAAGAAAAGTTCGTTCTGGAGCCTTGTCACCTGAGAGTTCCTACGCATCTTCAAATCGGAAAGCAGAGGTCTGAAGTCGGAAGGCAAACCAGTCATTGCGAGACCCGTCCGCCAATGCGAACGATGCGCCAGGTGCGGACCTTACAGGGGGCTATAGTGCGTCTCGATAGACAGTTGTAATTGACCTGCCGCTGAAAAAATTGGTAGTTCGGCAACGTGATGGAGTATTTTGATATGGCGTCCATGAAACTTCATTTTCTCGATGCGCGCGGCACGCTCACCGCTCTCCATCACTGGCTTCACAAGTGCCTAACGGAAACACACGAGAAGGCTGCCGGCTTAATGCCGTTGCAGCCGCTCGACGTTGTCGTGCAAACGGGAAAGCGCATCATCCCCGAGAAGGGTCATGTTGGATATACGCCGAAACCGGGCGTGGTGTTCATCACGGTCGATCCTGACAATCCGGCACTGAAAGCCAATGTGGACGCCTCGCTTGAACGAATGTTCGCGCATGAGCTTCATCACGCGGCGCGGTGGGATGGCCCGGGCTACGGCTCATCGCTGGGCGAGGCCCTTGTGTCGGAAGGACTGGCAGGCCATTTCGTACTGGAGCTTTTCGGCGGGTTGCCAGAGCCGTGGGAGCAACTGCCCGAAAGCGAAATCCGTGTCCATGCAACACTGGCCGCGCAAAAGTGGGAAAGCGCCGATTACAACCACGAAGCTTGGTTCTTTGGCAGAGGCGATCTGCCTCGATGGCTCGGCTATTCACTAGGGTTCCGCCTTGTAGGGCAATTCCTGTCTGAACATCCCGGCAGCGGGCCATCAAAACTGGCCGTGGCGCAGGCACAGGATTTCCGATTGGCGCTCAGTCTGGTTTAGCGATAGCGTCACTGCGTCCGTCGCAGTGACGCTTTACGCTGATAATCAGGCCAAATTACCGATCAAAGTCATAGTGATTGACTTTAGCGCTCTGATCCAACCGTTTATGAGAGCCGCTGAAATAGCTATGGTTGCGGCTTAACATGCGGTTTTAGATTATCCTTTAATCGCATTGGGCAATACACACGAGACCGTCCAAAAAAGCTTACCACACAGGTCAAGCCCGAAGGTTAGTGCACCAGGGGCAAACGGTTGTTGCGAAAGTCCGGGTGCATCCTTTTCGATAGTGACAATGACCGGTTCGGGTCAAACCAACGCCTTGCCGACACGCATCAGGAGCGTCTGCTTTCCTCGAACTCAGACATTGGCGATGATTTCGCGAACCGGAGTCGAAGGCGTTCCAGCGCTATTTGTCGCAGATCGTCGTTGAAATCCTTTCCTTGCGAGATAATTATTCTCGCTTCGACGCCGCGCGCCTTCGCACGTTCCGCAAGCCTTCGCGCGGCATGGCGCCCGGCTCCATCATTGTCAGCGGCGATGATCAGGCGACGCATCCCGGCCGGAATTCTCCACGCCGCGAGATGCGCCGCCGAAAGCGCCGCGACCATTGGGATATATGGCGCGACGCTCTTTAGCGACAGCACAGTTTCAATTCCTTCGCCGATGATCGCGAATTCTTCGACCACTCCGAAGCGCACGCCATTGCCGAGAAGGCCGCCAAGCGCGCGACGTGGCGAGGCGACCTTCGCTTTGGCGTCGCGCGCCGGGTCAAGAAACGTCCGATGAATGCCTGTGATCTCGCCGTTATTGTCGGTGACGGCGGCGACGAGGGCCGGCAATTTGCGCGGCGGAGAATTGCGGCTCTCGCGATAAATGAGCGCCGGGTGATAGCGCAGCGGCGCGGCGCTAAGATCGGCGGTGATTTTCCGAGCGCGCAGATAGGCCTCGGCTTTTGTCCCGACGATTGGCTGCGACGCCGCCCAGATTTTGCGGGCGAGCGCGATCGTGTCGCATTCGCTGGAATTCCGATCGGCACTCTCGGCCGCCATCTCCCGCGGCGATCCCAAAAAGCGCCGCGCCTCATCGAGCGCGTCGCGAAACGATGTAAGCCCTTCTCGTTCCCGGATGAGATCAAGAAGGTCGCCATGCTGATCCGTCGCGCTATCCGTCCATTTCCCACGGGCGCCTTTACCAGAAAGCGGCCCCTTGAGCCGCACATAGAGACTGCGGCCCGCATTGTTGTTGACGTCGCCGACGATCCAGTAATTGCCGCAGCGGCGGCCGTTGGAGAGATAATATTTGCAAACGGCCTCGACATTTCTGGCGAGGCTGCTGGACAAAGTCCGGGCGGGGCTTTCCATCATCGCCTCCCGCTCTTCACGCGCTGACGCGAGTCGCGGGCGCGACGCGGAGCAGGGGATAAAGGGCGAGTAGCTTCTCGATGATTTTTGAAGCCTCATCGCCCAGCGGCACGAAGAGCCGCAGCTTCCAGGCGATGATTTCTGCAATCAGACCTTGCGCCTTCAGGCGATCGACCATCGTGTCGGAAAAGCCCGTGAGCTCGAGCCGATGCCGGTTCATCACCAGCGCGCGCTTGAGCGCCAGCCCCTCCGCCAGAACGAGCCCCGCGCCATCCTGCATGACCGCCGCAATGGCGGCAGGCGGCGCGAGGGTTGGCGCGCCGGCGCCCATCGCGTCAAGGAGCATAGCGGCGCTTGCCGGCGAGACGAGCCTGCCAATGACGCGTTCGCCCTGATCGGTCTGCAGGCGATAGACCCGCGCCGCTTCATCCGGGAGCCGGTTCCACACCGGCAGCAACAGGCCGGTCACAATATGAAACGTGCTTCCAGTCAGTTCGGGAAGGGACGCGACCTCGGCTTCCCACGCGCGCTGAAATTCTTGGCTATCCGCATCGCGCCAATGCGAGCGCTCCAACGCCTCAACCGTGATCACATCGGCATGGGCGGGACGCAGCAGCCGAACGCGCGGTGCGACCGAGCCGTCATCCTGCATTAACGCCGTCGCCGGCAATTTGACCGCGGCGCGGGCCGACTGGTCGTTGATCATCAATCGCGACTTTTGCGACGCGCCTGCAGATCGATGAGCCGCGTCAAGCGTCGTGATCTGCGTCTTGTCCTTGCGCAGAATGGTCAGCAGCTGCGTTTCCGCGCCGCCCCCGCCATGCACGGCAATGGTCTGGCGATTATTGACGACGAGACTTTCCGCCATCAGCGTCTCGACGCCGACATCGAAGATTCCGGCCTCGATCGCCGCCTCGATTTGCGCCGCCATCAACCCTTCGAACACCTCGAAGAGAAGATTCTGCAGGGCGATCGGCAGCGCGAGGATGCGGTTGAGGAAGGTCGGGATCGGCGGCAATTCCTCCTTGAGGCTGCCGTCCTGGTCGGTGAGATCGAGACCCGTCGCCTCGATGAAGCGCGTCAGCGAGCAGCCTTCGACCTTGCCGGCGAAGACGAGCTGATACAGCCGGCGCAGCGCCGAACGCCCATAGGGGGATTCGAGATTATCCTCCGGCCGGAACAGGCCCTGACCGCCGGTCTGGCGCTGGCCGCGCGTGATGGCGCCGAGCGTGTCGAGCCGGCGGGCGATCGTCGAGAGAAAGCGCTTTTCCCCCTTCACGTCGGTCGCGACCGGACGGAACAGCGGCGGCTGCGCCTGATTGGTGCGATTGGTACGGCCCAAGCCCTGGATGGCGTTATCCGCCTTCCAGCCGGGTTCAAGAAGATAATGGACGCGCAATCGCTGGTTCTTCGCGCTGCGCTCGGCGTGATAGGAGCGGCCCGTGCCCCCGGCGTCGGAAAAGACGAGGATGCGCTTCTCGTCATCCATAAAGGCCTGCGTCTCGCCCAAATTGGCGGAGGCCGGCCGATTCTCGACACAGAGGCGATCGGAGCCGTCGGCATTGGCTTTGCGCACGATCCGCCTTGAGCGGCCGGTGACCTCGGCGACCATCTCCGTCCCGAAGCGCTGAACGATCTGGTCGAGCGCGCCCTGCACGGCGGGAAGGGCGGCGAGATGCTCGATCAGCCGATCCCGTCGTTCCATGGCTTCGCGCGAATGGATCGGATTGCCGTCTTCATCGACCGCGGGGCGTGAGTGAAGATCGCCATTTTCGTCGGAATAGACCTCGAAGAGCTGCGTCGGGAAGGAATGGGCGAGATAGTCGAGAACATATTCTGCCACGTTGCCCGATATGCCGAGTGGCCGTGACGACTCCCCGGTTTTGCGGGGAAAAGCTCGATGATTGCGCGGCATAATTTTTCTCCT
>Ga0194126_10003244_pt1 | contig 25954 bp, 24 predicted proteins | sample TA2KigC150mmetaG_FD_148641 | JGI IMG/M metagenome (GOLD analysis project Ga0194126, IMG submission 148641) | Freshwater microbial communities from Lake Tanganyika, Tanzania - TA2015035 Kigoma Deep Cast 150m | ecosystem: Environmental > Aquatic > Freshwater > Lake | place: Tanzania: Lake... | reverse complement strand
TGAAGCAGATCACTCAAATCGAGACGCTCGCCGATATTGGGGATGCGGATAACCGGCACGGTATCGTGAGATTCCTTCTGTGATTCCTGTTCCTTTTCCCAGGTGTGCCCACGCTTGCGGATGGAGACGCTGCGCAGCTCACGCTGTTCCCACCCGGTCGGTAGATCGTTGTCGTAAACAGGACGCATCCTAAAACTCGAATTTGATTCCGCTCTTGCTCAGTGATGTTTGGAGTGCTCCAAGGACTTTCTTGCTGCCCTTCAATGCTTCTCGCATTTCAGTGACGGCCATGTCCACTGGGATTTCTTCCTCTGGGTCAAAGGTGTCCACGAAGCGGGGCATGTTCAAATTGAACTCGTTCTCCTCGATCTCAGGACGCTCGGCCAAAACGAAGCATCGTTTCGCTTGCTCCGGGTCGGCGCAAATCCGGGCCAGGTCTGCCGCCGCTTCTTTCACCTGGGCTACGTGCCGGTCGGCGTGAGCATTGATCTCGGCCAGTCGCTCGGTGCGCTCCTCATCCAGCTTGGTCAATTCCTTCACTGCTCGCTTCACTTCAGCAGTGCGCTCCTTGATGCGGTCTTTGGCCTCCTTGGTCTTTGCACGAAGCTCGGTCTTGGCTGCCTGAAGCTTCTCTTTTGCCTCACGCATCTCATCACCGGATTTCTTCCCGGCCTGCGTCTCCAGATTCGCCACTTCATCCAGCAGCGACTTCAGCGATCCAAAATTGAGATCGTTCTTGTCCGGCGCTTCGCTCCACTTGGCGAAATCTGCCGCCTCCAACTGGGCCAGTTCCTCTTTCAATTCCGGCAGCGGTTCGATCACTGGATCGTAGGCTTCATGGATGTCCTTTAGCGCAGCCTGACGCTCGGCTTCGATGTCGCCCAGCTTCTTGGTCAGGATGCGGACTTCCTCCAGGTACACGTCGCTGATGCGTTTGAAAAACAGGAGGGCGAAAACATAGCCGCGAAACTCGGAGTGGTCCACGTTGCCACGCAAGATATCGGCGGCTTTTTCGAGAAAGCTGTCGAGTTCCCCTTGAGTCAGGCGACGGACGGGGCGGGTTCTGATGCCATTCCTCAGTTTGGCTGCGAAGTTCGTCATTGTTAGGAGCGAACAATAGCCACGTGGTTAAGTGAAATGCGAGCAAGCGTTTCGGTTCAACTCGCGGCGATGCGGACGGCGGCGGATTGGAACTCCAGCAACGTCCCGCGCATATCGGCAGGAATGGAGAATTCGGACAGCCCTGCACGGGCTTCCTCGGCCAGGTGATAAGCCATCTTGACATGAATCCAGTAAGGCGGACTTGAATCGGGGCACGCGCCCAGTTTTAGTCAATGACCTGAAAGGACTTGAGTGAGGGGCGTGGTCAACCCGCCTGGTGAAATTGGCTGTGGCGCTTGAAAAGCTTGCCCGTCTCGTTTCTTTCGGCAAAAGACCGCAGCCTTCAGGCTGCTTCAGCGCACTCTCCGCGGGCGAGCGTTGAAGCGGGCTAAAGGCCACGGTCCGAAGAGACGGTTCACGGGAAGCTTCGAGTCGTCAGAAGACCGGCTGCGCGGCAGCGCAGCCCTACCGGCCCATCTCAACTCAGGACTGAAAGCCGCTTAGATCGTATTCCAGTTTTTCGTTGGTCCGCATCATTTCGTCCCAGGTGACTTCGCGGCGCTGGTACGCGGCGGCGCGGCCCAGGATCGTCGTAAGATTGCTGCGCACGCTCGGCGCCACGGTGGGATTGGAATAATCGCCACTGGTAATCTGATCGTAAAAGCAGGCGATGTTGCGGACGGCGCCGTCGGCGTAGAGATTGCCGGTCGAGCCGCCGACGAACGGCGCCTTGCCGGTGATGGCGACGTTGCCGCCGTAATGGGTGTCGATGGTTCCATTCGTTCCGTAAATCCGGCATTGAATGTCTTCCCAGCCTGCGCCGACTTGCTTGGAACAAAAAGTCAAAACCACGTCTCCCGGATAATTGAAAATCACCGCGAAATGATCCCAGCACGTGCCGATCAACTCGCGCGCTTTGCCGCCCGTGCCCGTGGCTCGAAGCGGCGCCGCATTGAGAATCCAGGAAGCGACGTCCAGCGCGTGGATGTTCTGTTCGGTGATCACGTCGCCGGAGAGAACTCGGTCCAACGCCCAGGCGCGCAGCCATAAATCCTTGCTGCTCGGAGCGGCTCGGAGCTTCGCGTCGAGATTGGAGAACATGAGGCTTGTCTGATAAGTGGCCTCGCCGCAGACGAGGCGTCCGATGTCGCCGCGATGCACCCGCTGGATCGCTTCCTGATAAAGCGCATGGGCGCGCGTCTGGAAATCCACCAGGAAGACGCGCTTTTTGCCCGCGGCCTTTTGTCCACTGTCCGCGATGCTCTGGCAGCCGGGAATGTCCACGGCGATCGGTTTGGCCAGATACACGTGGCAGCCGGCGTCCACCGCCGCCGCCGCTTGTTCCGGGTGAAAGTAAGGCGGCGTCTGGATCACAATCGCGTCCAACTTTTGTTCGAGCAAACGGCGGTATCCGGAAAGGCCCGTGTAACGCCGCGATGCCGGCACCTGGAATTTCTCGCCGACCGAATCGACGCGATCCTGGAAATAGTCCGCCACCGCCACCAGATTGTAGCCGCCGTGTTTTTGGAAGAGGTTGGCGATCCAAGTGCCGCGGCCGCCGCATCCGATCAGGCCCCAGGTGATTTTGGAATTGGCTTCGGCGCCGAAGGCCAATTCAGGTTTGAGAATCGTAAACGAAAGCCCGGCGGCTCCGGTGCCGGCCATGAATTCGCGGCGAGAGAGTTCGCGTGACGAGTGGGTTCGAGCTTCATTGTTTTGCTCTGGCATAAGGAATCCTTTGTTTTCCTGTTCTCCTCAATCTGGAGGTTCGGAGCGGGGCAAGAATTGATTTGAGTCAAGGCGGAGGCGCAAACGCGGCGGCCCAATCGCTGTTGTTGAAGAAAGAACAGACACTGACGATTGCGCTTGGAATTCTCCCTCTCTTCCCTGCGAAGGGAGGAGAGGGGCGGGGAGAGGAGGGACGTCCGCATAGCGCTTCCCCCTCTCCTCGATCCTCTCCCCACTCGCGCCTCGCGGGGAGAGGAAGAAGATCTGAAACTTCCCATGACCAGCCGTGATAGAGTTTTAGCCCATCTGCAAGGGCGCCCGGTCGATCGGTTGCCGTTCATGCCGATCACGATGCAATTTGCCGCCGCGCAAATCGGCGCGCGCTACCGCGAATATTCGACGGATTATCGCGTGCTGGTGGAGGGTCAGATTCGCACTGCCGAAAAGTTTGGATTCGATTACGTCAACACCATGTCCGATCCTGCGCGTGAAGCGGCGGACTGCGGCGCGGCCGTGCAATTCTTCGATGACCAGCCCGCGGCGCTCGTGGAGGACCAGGCCTTGCTGGCGGACAAAACGGCGCTGAACCGATTGAAGATTCCGGATCCGCTGAGCGGCGGGCGGATGCACAACGGAATTCAGGCCCTCGCGTTGTTCAAGGAAAAGGTTGGCCGCGAAAAAATCATCGAGGGTTGGGTGGAAGGGCCGTGCGCGGAGGCGGCGGACCTGCGCGGCATCAACACCCTGATGCTCGACTTCTACGACGACCCGGCGTTCGTGCGCGATCTGTTTGAGTTCGTCGTCGAAATGGAACTGCGCTTTGCCCGCGCCCAAGTCGCGGCCGGCGCGGACATCATCGGGCTGGGGGACGCCGCCGCGTCGCTCGTTGGGCCTCAGATTTACGCCGAGTTTATCTGGCCCTACGAGAAAAGACTGGTCGGAGGAATTCAGGCGTTGGGTGCGGCGGTGCGGTTGCACATTTGCGGCAACACGCGATTTTGCTTGCAGGGCATGGGCAAGCTGGACTGCGAAATCGTGGATCTGGATTCACTTTCGCCGCTTTCCGACGCGCGCGCCGCCATGGGGCCGGACCAAATTCTCCTCGGCAATATCAATCCGGTGACCGTGCTGCGCGATGGCGACGCGGGGTTTGTGACGGCGGCGATCTCCGAATGCCACCGGCAAGCGGGCAGCCGTTACATCGTTGGGGCCGGCTGCGAGATGCCTCGGGACACACCGCCAGAAAACTTGCGCGCCCTGGCCGATTACGCAGGAACTCCGGCCTCTCAGTTGGGTTAAGGGTCTGTGCAAAAATAAATTCCGGTTTTGCTGGAGGCGATTTCGCTTTCTGGCGGGGCACGACGAAGGAGCATAGCCAGGGCTCTGCGACTGAGGAGAAACGAAGCCAGAAATCCCGAAGAAGACGGCTGATTCAGGGCTGATTCCTGCCACTTCGCAAGGGGACTGCCGACGACCTCAATGAAATCGATGCCGAAGCGCGTCTCCGTCATGGAGACTCAACCGTCCCTTCGGGACTCGAATTCCTGGCGACGCCATCCCAGCCTTGAAGGGCTGGGCTATTGTCGATTCTCCCTTCGGGAGATAGAGCGTCATTCGTTCCCGTCGGGCTTGTTGGACTGCGCGGAAAATGTCCAAACTCCAAAGGCAGGCTGGAAGCCTGCCCTACGTTCGGGCATTGAAACCTCGCCGTTACGTTTTTGACCTGGGCAGTTGGCGCCCCTACTCTCGTCGCAATGCGCATCTGGGCTCCTGTCCTGCTCGTCTTTCTGAGCGGATTCGCCATCATGGTTCTGGAAATCATCGGCGCGCGATTCCTGGCCAAAGATTTTGGGAGTTCGTTCTACGTCTGGGTCAGCCAGATTGGAATCATCCTGGCCGCGCTGGCGCTGGGCTATGTGGCCGGGGGATGGATCGGTGACCGTTATCCGCGCGCCTCGTTGCTGGCCTGGCTTCTATTTCCCGCCGGAGCTTTCACGGGTCTCATTCCCAACTTCGCGCCGCGTGTGATTGATGCGATCATCTTCCGCCATCCGGAGGATCAGACCGTGCCGTTGATCTGGCAAAAGCTCGACCCGGCGCTGGGCAGTCTGCTCATCTTCCTCCTGCCGTGTTTTGTGCTGGCGACCTTGCCGCCGTTCATCATTCGGCTCTCGGCGAAGGATGTCGGTCACGTTGGAAAAATCAGCGGACTGATCTACGCGGCGAGCACGGTCGGGAGCATTGCCGGAGTGTTCGTGTCCGGTTACATCTTGATCGATGTGATGAACCTGACGAACATCTTTCGGGCGACTGGGGGGCTGACGATTTTGGTCGGCGCCGGTTGTTTTGCCCTGGATCGGTGGGGGAAGCAGGGATAGCGCTTCAGTTGGAGAGCCGGAATGAACGCGAATCAGCGCCAATCCAAATCTGGCTGTCGCTTTCACACGTTTTCCTTGCGCGCATTCGTGTGGATTGGCGTTCATTCCCGGTTTGACTTATTAACTAATCCACCGATTCCGGAAACATTTTTGCCCGCCCTTGCATCTACACTTCCATGAATCGCTCACGGCTCAGAGCTTGTTTTGGAAGGTGGGGCAGACAGCTTGTCTGCTGGTTGACCGTGTATCCTGCTCCCGTTCTTCGGGCGGCAGGATGCCGCCCGAACTGGCAGGCTGGAAGCCTGCCCTACATTTTGTGTTGGCTCACCTCGTCGCTGTCACCGCTGTCTGCGAAGGCGGCGGTCGTCCTCGAAATCACTTCGCCTTACCACCACATCCGGGTTGTGGATAACCAGGGCATTCGCACGCTGAGTTTCGATCAATCCCAGGAATCCCGAATGTCGCTGGCCAATCCCCTCGCGGGCCACTTTCAATACACGGAATTTTTCCACATGCCGTGGCTGTGGAATCCGAGCCTGACGAATGTGCTCATGATCGGGCTGGGCGGCGGGAGCATCCAGCGCGCTTACCAGCATTACTATCCGCAGGTGAACATCGACACGGTGGAGCTCGACCCTTCCGTGCTCGAGGTTGCCAGAAAATACTTTTTCGTCGCCGAAACTCCTACACACAAAGTGCACATCTCCGACGGCAGGATCTTCCTGCGCCGGACCCAAAAGAAATACGACGCGATCATTCTGGATGCCTACAAATCCGGCCGCTACGGCTCGTACATTCCGTATCACCTGGTCACGAAAGAATTCTTCGAAATCGCGCGCGACCGCCTCACGGACAACGGCGTCGTGGTCTATAATGTCATTGGGACGCTGCAAGGCTGGCGGGCGGATATCCTGGGTTCGGTTTACAAGACGCTGAAGGCAGTCTTCCCGCAGGTTTATCTTTTTCCTGCCACGGACAGTTGGAACATCGTGGTCGTGGCCAGCCAAAACCCGTTGCCCATTACGCAGCCCTACGCAGTGCAGCGGGCGGAAGAGTTGGCGGCCGAACGCCGCGTCACGATGCCCACGTTCAAGGCCCGGGCCGCGGCTTTGCTGCCCAAGGTTCCGCCGACGAGCCTGCGCGCCCAGGTCTTGACGGATGATTATGCGCCGATCGACGGACTGCTCGCGCGCGCGCCCACGGCGGCTGACCGGCGCTCCAACCGGCGCAACCTTGGCTCGGACTCCGCTTTGCCGGGCAATTCAAAGGGGAGCAAGGTTCCACAGTAATTCTGGAAAAGATTCTGGTCATTCAATTGAGCCGGATGGGCGATCTCGTCCAGACGCTGCCGCTTTTGCAGCGCCTGGAAACCGGCACGCGAGAGCGAGAGATCACGGTGGTCTGCTTGCGAGAGTTCCGCGTTATTCTCGAAGGCCAGCCGTGGCATGACCGGCTTATTGCCGTGGAGTTGGCCGAGGTTCGCAAGCTGTGCGACAACACCCCTCGTCAAGACTCTCAGCGCTGGCTGCCCTTCAAAGACTGCCCCGAACTTGCCGAGTCCTACGACCACGTCGTTAATTTGACGCACGACGAAGCCAGCGCCGTGCTTTGCGAGAAGATTGCGGCGAGCCAAAAGTCCGGTCGCATCCACACGCTCCCAAACGAAATTCGGTTGCGGGGTGATTGGGCGAAGTATCTCTTCGCAGCGGTCAGAAATCGGAGGCAGAATCTTTTCAATCTGGTGGACATTTACCTCGGCATGGGAAGATGCCTGGGCCTTCCGAACTTGCGTATGGCTCATGAACCAGGTAGGGACGGATTCCACTCCGTCCCTGACTTTTTCGCCCCATCGACCAAAACAGATTCCAGGGACGCGGTGGAACGCATCCCTACCCAGTTCATGGGAAGTTCCCAGGAGCTTACCGGGCGCGTCGGGCCTCGCGCAGCGTGGCTTGACTTCAAAGTGGAGGCGGCCGCAGAAACTGAAGCTCGCACGCTGCTGCGACAGCACGGATCCGCCGGGAAGGGGTTGCTCGTCGGTCTGCAAATGGGAGCGAGCGATTTGCGCCGCGCCTGGCCGATCGAAAACTTCGCCTCACTCTCCCGGTTGCTGGGTGTGAATCCAGGCTTGGAGATCGTCCTCTTTGGCAATCCAAAGGAAGCGGAATTGGGGAAAGAATTTCTGCGGTTGGCAAACGGACCGGTCGTCAACCTGATCGGCCGGACCGAAGTCCGACAGCTCCCGCCGCTGCTGAAGGCGTGCGATCTTCTCATCAGCAACGATACCGGCCCGATTCATATCGCCGCGGCGGTGGGCACTCGAGTGCTGGGGTTGTATTTCTCGACCGCTTACTTTGCGGAAACCGCGCCTTACGGCGAAGGCCACGTTGTCCTCCAGGCGGAACGCGAACCGACCCAAACGAAATCTCCCGAATTCGCAGCCGCTTCAGCGAACCTTCTGCCGGTTGAAACGGTTGCCGCGGCCGCTCTGAAGATGATGGGCGTTGCCAGCGATTGGCCTTCACCTCGGCCAGGGCTGGGCCTTTACGAAGCCCGGTTACTGTCCAACGGCACGCTGATTTACGCGCCGGCCGGGGAAACCGCGGCGCAGCAAGAGTATCTGGCGGCGTTGACAAATCGATTGATGTGGGAGCAGGCGTTCGAGCTGGAGACGGACACCGCTTTCGTCACGGAACTGTTTTCTCGCAGCCAGGCGCTGCAGGGATTCCAGGACCAGTTGGCCGATTATCGCCAGGCGTTGCAGCGCATGCGGTGTTCTTTTTCGAATGGAGTCGCACTCGCGCGCCAAATGATGGAAGCGGCGGCTTCAGGAACTTCCGGGGCGGACCCGGCTGCGGCGCTGCACGATCGCCTGGCCCAAACGGTGAAGGAGATTTCCGGGCTGGGCGAGCGGTTCGGGCTGCTGGCGGACTTTTTCCATTACGAAATCATGGACCTGGATTTTTTGCCGCGGCCCGCGCTCGCGCAAGAATTGGCGCGCAAGTTCAAGAAGCTGGAGCAACTTTCTCAAAACTTCCTGGAGACGCTGGATCGCATCACCGGGCTGGCCTCGTAGCGCGGATTTTCTCGTCCTCGTCCTCGTCCTCGTGAAACCGAGGACGAAGGACGAGTGCGAGGACGAGGACGAACGAAGAGCACAAAGGGTTAGTTGACTTCACTGCCGTTTGTGGAAACTCTGCTCACGAGAGCGCAAGCTTGAGGTCACCGCGAAGCAATCCAACAACCCAGACCAACGTGCGCGCAGCAAACCAGCGTTCGTTTGCCGCAGATCCGGCAGTGCCGGGCCCACGGAGAATTTGCCGCCGGGACGCGGCGTTCACGCTCATCGAACTTCTGGTGGTTATCGCCATTATTGCGATCCTGGCTTCACTCCTTTTGCCCGTCCTCGGCAAGACCAAAGCGAAGGCACAGGGAATCCAATGTTTAAGCAACTTGAAGCAGTTGGGCCTGGCCTGGGTCTTATACGCGGACGCGCACAGCGATCAGGTGCCGCCCAATGCCAACGACACCACGGACACTCGCCTCAGTTGGGTCGCGGGTTGGCTGACGCTGGATGGCGGCAACAACGCCGGACATCCAGGGCCGAACAATCCGGACAACACAAACCAGCTTTTCCTGCGCAACAGCCTGCTTGCTCCCTACGGCACGGACGCGCTCGGCATCTGGAAATGTCCGGCGGACAAATCGCAGAGCACCATCGGCGGCAAGCGCTACCCGCACGTGCGGTCGGTGTCGATGAACAATTGGGTGGGCGACTACGATCCGCGCACCGGCCAGGAGAATCCCGCCTCGACCCTGGGATACACCCGGATCCGAAAGATGTCCGATATGACCGATCCGCCGCCGGCGAAGACTTACGTGATGCTCGACGAACGCGCCGACAGCATCGGCAACGGCTATTTCAACGGCGCGGGCGGTTTGAACTTCGCGGATGGGCATTCGGAAATCCACCGCTGGCGCGACGCGCGCACGCAACCGATTTATCAGCCGGACTTCCATCTAACCGTGTGGCCGCCGAAACCATCGCCGAACAACGCAGACATCGGCTGGCTGCAGGAACGGGCGACGGGAAGGAAATGATGGCACGCGCGTTCCATGAACCGGGCAGGGACGGATTCCACTCCGTCCCTGACCTTACTCTGCGATCAGAAAGACAATTTCAGGGACGCGGTGGAACGCGTCCTTACTGGTTCATGGGTCGTGCGCACGGCTCGAAGGCCGCAGAAGCTTCCCCTGAACACGACGGTAGGGCTGCGTTGCCGCGCAGCCGGTTTTCAGTCGATTCGGCGGCGCAGCAGCACCGCCCTGCCAAGTTTGGGCACACCGGCTTCACGCTCATCGAACTGCTGGTCGTCATCGCCATCATTGCGATCTTGGCTGGGATGCTGTTGCCGGCGCTGGGAAAGGCCAAAGCCAAAGGCCAGCAGATCGCGTGTTTGAGTAATTACCGCCAGCTCCAGCTTTGTTGGCAGATGTACGTCGATGATTACAACGACCTGTTGCCGCCGAACGCGACCACCAGCGGCGGCGGCCGGGAAGGGTTCAGCGCGACGACGGAGACGTGGATTCAAGGCAACGCCTGGACCGACACCACGAGCAGCAACATCGAACACGGCGTGCTCTTCCCCTACAATCGCTCGACCAAGATCTACAAATGTCCGGCGGATCGCTCCACCGTGCGCGATGAAGGGAAGATTCCACGCTTTCGCACGGTGGCGATGAACATGTTCATGAATCACATCCCCGACCCGCGCGATCAAACGTGCTGGCACCGGCTGTCGCAGATCAAAGATCCGCCCCCGGCCAAGGCGTTCGTCTTTATCGACGAACACGAGCACAGCATCGACAACGCCCGCTTTTTCCTGGCGATCCCGGAAACCTGGCGCTGGATCGATTTTCCAGCCACGCGGCATAACAACGGTTGCGTGCTGAGTTTCGCCGATGGCCATTCCGAATTGTGGCGCTGGCAGGAGCCGGTCACGATTCAGATCGGCAAAATGAAACCGTGGATTCAAGGCCCGTCCGGCGTCCCCGGCACAGACCGCGATCTCCGGCGCATCCATGAATCGATTCCGGTGCCGCCGGTGAGATAGAGAGAAGGCGGCGTGCCCCGAGTCAGCGGCAGAACATCACAGCCCAAAGCCCCGCCGAACTCGCCGACTACCATTTCAACTCGTGATATTCGCCCGGGCGCATTGAATCCACCGCGGCGGTGATTTCTGCGATGTGGCGTTCTATTTGCGGCCAACGTGTGGTCGGCAGGACCAAGAAGGACAACCGTCGGCCAGTGAGATTCTGCTGATAACGCAAGTTCTGATCCGTGGTGATGAATAGTTCAAAACCTGCATTCTCAACTGCTGCGAGTAACTCGCCGTTGTCCAGAGTTGACCAACCGTGCTCGTAAGCTGTGGCGACGTCATGTCCGGCGAGAAACTGTCGCAACGGGGCCGGTGTGCTTTGGTCGAACAGGGTGCGCATCGTCGCCGAGAGCTTTTCAGGCGACAGCCAGACTTTTCTCGGCGTGAGCCAACACGGCCAGCGCTTGTTCACGCGTTACGCCTGGAAACCACTTTAAGAAATCCCCCACGCTGGCTCCCTCTTCCAGGTTTTCGAACAGCGCGCGCACGGGAACGCGTGTGCCTTTGAAAAGCCAGGCTCCACTCACGCGTCCAGGGTTTCGTTCCACCGCCGGACATTGGCTCCAATCGAGCATGACCAGAGGTTAGACGTTGCTCGCCGGCCCGTCCAGCCCTGTGAAGGAAATCCGCGTCCATTGCGACCACCCCAATTGCGAGGGAGTTCGGCGACACTGGAGGGAACTGCCAATTTACAGCTAACCGCCCAACAGCAAAGAATGTTTCGCCCGGTCTTTGCCCAGGCCGAAACGCGGGAAGGCTTTCAGCGAGAAGGTGACCGCAACGGTGTAATCTTTTTCGCGCGTGCGATGGTCGCGGATGCGGAAGGTCAGCGCGGCCGTCCAGCTCCGGAGGTCGCGGTAAATGGTGTAGTATTGCTCCTCCATGACGCCGTCGCGGGCCTCGAAGTGGTGCGTCACGCGCGCCGCCCAGTTCTCGTTCAACTTGTAGTAAAGCGTGCTTCGGATCAGGTTGTTCTCCGAGTCCGGGCCAAACCGCGGGTCCTCGCGGAAATACCAGTGGCCCAGGGACGCGCTCCAGGTGTCACTCGGCGCGACGGTGACGGAGTGGTTGGCGAAATTCAGGCGGGCGTCTTCGACGTCGAAGCGGATTTCCGAACTGAGGATGAGCCAGGAGAGCGGCTTCAAGTCGAAGTCCGAGAACATTTCCGCGAACGTGTTTTGATCCGGGCGCGGGTCGAGCCGCCAATCTGTGTAAAGCGCCCAATCGACGAGGTTGTCGATCTCGCCCCTGCGTTTGGTTTGGATTTTGTTCCGGAGGCTCAAACGCAGCACGTTCTGGCTGTCGATGGAATCGATCGAGTTGTAATCGGGAAAGTCAATCGGCAAGAGCCGCAGGCTGGGGATCTCCGTGTCGAACTGCGGCAATTCTCGCGGCGCCCGGCTGGGAGAGGGAACGAACGCGTAATTGATCGACGGTTGAACAATGTGCCGCAAGCCGTCCACGTCCCACAAGCGGCTGCGCGCTCCATCCCAAACGCGCGAGGCTTTGAAGGAGAACTCCGCGCCGGTGTTGAAAACCGTCCGGTTCCTCGCGTCGAAAGCCGAGCCTTCGCCTTCCGTTTCGCCATACTGCGTGAATCGTCCTCCGACGCGGGGCGTCACATTCAGCCAGCCAAAAAAAGTTTGCGGCAGGAGGATTTGATGGAAGGAATCCGCGCGCCACGCGGCGTAATCGTTGGTCACCGAACTTTCCGCCGGACGGAAGCGAAAATAACCGGCCGAGTTTTCGCCTTCGTAGTAGAAGGGCGAGACCCCCAGTTGTTGCCGGAAGGCGGAAAGCTTGAGGTCCGGCAAACGTTCGACGGTTTGGAAAAAATCGTTGAGCTGCGGCTGGGCCAGAACGTTCAGGCTGAAGTTGGGCCAGAGCTGGTTGATTTCGAGGAAACTTTTCGGCTGGAGATCCTCGCGATAGTCCGCTTCGAAAAAGTCCCGGATCATCTGCGCGTCGCTCTGTTTGTTGGCGACAATCCTGGCCGTAAGATTCGTGCGGATCACGGCGCTGTGAGAAAACTGGATTCGGTGCCGGTCGTCGCGAATCGGCGTGCCGCCCGGATCCAGGCCCCCCTCGCTGTCGTGCGTGTAGTAAACCGAGCCGGAGCCTTTGCCGAGGCGTCCGAGGTCGTAGCTGAGTTCCGGACCGCCGCCGAGCCCGCGTTTCTGCCGATAATCGAGATTCAGCGCGCCGCTCAAGTTCGTGCTCCAATACCAGCGGTAGGAACTCAAGAGATACGGCCCGTAAAGGCTTCGGTAGCCAGGGGTGAAAACGAAGGCGTTGGGGTGGAGTTCGAGGTTGCGCGAAAAGAATGGGAAATACCCGGCGGGCACGTCCCCGGCATAGACGGTGGCTTGTTCCGCTTCGATTCGCTTCCCCGGAATGATCATCAAGCGCTTCGCCCGGATGCGATACGCAGGGTCGGCGGAGTCATCGCTCGTCACGAACGCGTTGCGCGCGGTGTACGCCTGATTGGTTTGCGATGCGCTGAAACTTTCCCCGGCCGCAAAGAACGGCGCCAGACCCACGCGGAAGCGGTCGGCGGACATTTCGCGGGTTCGGAAATTGTAGCGCAAACGCTCGCCGCGCCAAAGTCCGCGGTCTTGCTGCAAACTGACGTTCCCCTGCGCGACGGCTTCCCCGGATTGCTCGTCCACGGAGACTTCGTCCGCAATCAGAAGCGTGGCGCCGTATCGAACCACCACACCGTTGGCGCCGACGGAGACGCCGCGATCGAAGTAATGGATAATCTGGTTGGCGGGTCCCGGATGCAAAGGTTCGATGACGATTCGTTCGGGCTGCTGGGCATGGAGGAGAGTTGAAGCGAATGAGGCGAGCAGCCCTGCGGAAAACCTGGAGACCCGGTGCAGCTTCTTCATTCGGCGGCGTGAGCTTGGCAAAATGAATTCGGACTGCCAAGAAGCCTTTTGGGCGCAACGATTGTGTGGCAATTTCGGAGACGCCACACTAGCTTCGGCGCATGAATTGGACCGTCTCCAGCGGATTTCCCACGCAGCGGCCCCGCCGGTTGCGCAGTTCTCCCGTGCTCCGCAGGCTGGTCTGCGAGAATCGCCTCCATGCTCACCAGCTTGTTTTGCCTTTGTTCGTGCGTTCGGGAAGAAAGCTTCGGCGCCCGATCAACGCGATGCCGGACGTTTTTCAATTATCCCCTGACGAAGCGCTGGCCGAGGCGAAGACGGCTTATCGAGCGGGCGTGCCGGCGGTGCTGCTGTTTGGAATCCCGGACCAAAAGGACACGAAGGCCTCCGGGGCCTTTGCGAAAAACGGTATTGTGCAAACAGCCGTCCGCCTCCTGAAGAAGGAATTGCCCGATCTGATCGTGATCACGGACGTCTGCTTGTGCGAATACATGAGCCACGGCCATTGCGGCATCGTGACCCGGCGAAGCGGTCGAGCGCACATCGCCAACGATGCAACCTTGACGCTGCTGGCCCGCACCGCCGGAAGCCACGCCGAAGCCGGCGCGGACATCGTCGCTCCGAGCGATATGATGGACGGACGCGTCGGCGCAATTCGGACGCACCTGGATCAACTGGGCTTCACCGACACGCCGATTCTATCCTACGCGGCCAAGTTCGCTTCGGCGTTTTATGGCCCTTTTCGGGAGGCAGCCGAGTCGGCTCCGAAGTTTGGGGACCGCCGAAGTTATCAGATGGACGCGGGAAACGCGCGGGAGGCATTGCGGGAGGTGGCCCTGGACATTCAGGAAGGCGCCGACATCGTGATGGTCAAACCGGCGCTCGCTTACCTCGACATTATTCACCGGGTGAAGACCGAATTCGGGTATCCGACCGCGGCTTACGCCGTGAGCGCGGAATATTCGATGGTCAAGGCGGCCGGCCGGAACGGGTGGATCGACGAGCGGGCGGTGTTCCTGGAAAGCTGGCTGGCGATGCGGCGCGCCGGAGCAGACATTGTGATTAGCTACGCGGCGGCGAGTCTCGCGAAGTGGCTGAAGGAAATCCCGAACTGACCGCCTTAGTGGTCCGTTTCGTAAATACGCTCACGTTCGTTGCGCCCAATTTGGCCTGGGGCAAGGCGCGACGAGCGAGCATCCCCCGCCAGTGGGGCTGTGACCGAGGAGCAACGCAGCCCCAGGCAAAATTCGGCGCAACCCGAAGGGCGGCAGTTCTTTTTCGCCAGACTTCGTTGCTTGCTCCTTACAGATCCACTTCGGGATATGCTCGTCGCTCGCGCCTCGTCTGGCCGAAAAATCCCTTGCCGCGAACGTGAGCGTATTTATGAAATGGACCACTTAGGGTCTGCTCAAAAATAACTTCGGGTTTTGCTGGCGGCGCTTCTGACTTCTGGCGAGGCGCAACGAAGGAGCATAGCCCTCGCTCTGTGACTGAGGAGCAACGAAGCCAGAAGTCAAAAGCGTCCCAGCTCGCAGGGGCGGGACGGCGCCTGGCTGGCCGCGGCGTTGCTCGTCGGTCACAAGCCCCATGAAGGGGATGCTCCCTCCTTGCGCCTTGCATCCCGCCAGGTGGCGCTCCCGCCAAAACCCGAAGTTATTTTTGAGCAGACCCTTACCCGCCGATGTTCGTCAGCGCCCAGACGAGCGCGGCGATTATAATCAGCCCCAGCAGCACGCCGACCGCAATGAAGACTTTCGCGGTTTTATTGCTCTTCTTGGCAAACGGGGAGTCCTTCTCGAAGATCGGCTTTTGACCCTCTTCGAGATCAAACTTCACGCCCTGGGGCATGACGCGGGTCTTGTCGAGGGGGATTTTGCCGGAAGGCGGAGGGGTGCCTGCCTCCAGCCGCAATTCCACCTGGCCCAGGCGCAGAATTTGCCCCGGCTTCAGCACCGTTTCTGTGACCTTTTCGCCGCTGATGAAGGTGCCGTTCGTTGAGTTCAAATCCCGGACGACCACGTCGTTCCCCCGGAGCACGATTTCGCAATGATGGCTGGAAACCGAAGGCTCGGCGATTTGGAACGCGTTGTCTTCGAGGCGACCGATGGTGGTTTTCTCGGATTTGAGTTCACAGGTGCGTCCGGTGAGCCCTTCGCTTAGGACAACGAGTTTGGCCATAGGTCGGTCAGGTGCAATGCATTATCTTCTTTCAAAACTTCAAGTCAAAGGTTTTCGCCGACGGCGCAATGCGCGCCGTTCTTGTTGGTTAGACATCGGCTCACAGATTTTGTCATACCCCGCTGACGGAAGGTGTCCGTGGCTTCAACTGAAAAAAGTGGGCCTCCTGACCTCGACTGCCGCCGCAACCGGATCAAAACCCGCGGTTAAACCACCTCTGCGCTTTCGGAAATTCGACGATCGGCGCACACCCCGCGCTTCGCCGCAGCCACAAAGTCGATCAGAACGCGGCTCCATTCGTTTCGGAACTCTGCGGTCACAGCTTCGAGCGCCGCTTTCAAACTCCCTGTCCGCCGAAACAGCACGTGGTAGAGGCGCTTCAATTCCAGGCGTTGTTCGCTTGTGAAACCGGCCCGCCGGAGGCCTACCACGTTAAGCCCGCAAATTGTATTGTCACCGCGAGCCACGGTGTAAGGCGGCAAATCTTTGCTCACCGCCGAACCGCCTTGCATCAAGGCCAGCATCCCCACCCGTACGAACTGGTGGACCAGACAGTTCCCGGAAATGAACGCTCGATCACCCACCTCGACGTGGCCGCCAAGCAAGGCGCCGTTGGCGAAGATCGCGTGATTGCCGATCTTCGCGTTGTGTCCGACGTGGCTGTGGGCCATGAAGAAGTTGTTCGACCCGATAGTGGTGTCCTCCGACGCCGTGTTGGAGCGGTGCACGGTGACGTGTTCGCGAAACACGTTGCCGTAGCCGATGGTCAACTGCGTCGGATCCCCCTTGTATTTCAAATCCTGCGGCGCTTCGCCAATCACGCAGCCGGCGTGGAATCGGTTATCCGCGCCGAGGGTCGTCTGGCCCGTCAAATGCACGTGCGGGCCGATCCAGCATCCGGGGCCGATTCTTACGCCGCCATCAATGACCGTGTACGCTCCGATCGTGACCCTGGCATCGATTTGAGCGTCGGGATGAATGATGGCTGTGGGATGGATCAAGACCCGCCCTACCTCTGGTAAACCGGGCCGCAGAAGATTTCGTTGGGATAAGCGATCTTGTTGATGATCTGCCAGGCGCGGTTCCATTTCATGAGCGAGGCCGAGCCGCCGAACGTTCCCACCACCGCGCCGCCGGAGAGATTGGTGTGAACCCCTGGTCCGTTTACGTTATTTACGTTCCACCACCCTGGCATCCCGGCATGACGCAACGAGATGCCGTTGCCGGCATTGCCCGGCGGCGGGACATTGGAGGCGTCGTTGAAGTTGAATGCCGAAAGTTCGTTCTGCTCCCACATCTGCCAATCGGTGGCCAGGAAATCAGTCACTTTGTAAGTTCTCCCGTCCGGAGCGAGGGAAGGTTTGCCGATGTTGTTGTAGCCGCCGATGGTGCCGTTCCAGCAGTAGGACGTGAGCTTGATCGGGCGTTCCAGCCAGAGTTGCTTGAGCTTGCCGCTGCCGCGGGTGGCCACGTCTTTGGGACACCAGCAAACCGTGTGGCTGCTCAAGTAAGGACCGAGCTGGCTGATCTTGAAGAAAAGCACCTGATTGCTGAACTGCACGGAATTCACGTCTCTCCCTGCGGCAGAAGTCGGGGACGCCGGACCACCGGGGATGCGGTCACTATTCTTGGTCGCGTAAACCCAACTGTCTGGGCCGGTGGCGTCGGATCCCCAGCTCGGATGAGCCATCCGATCCTCGTTGTCCGTGGCATAGAGCTGGCTGGCCAGCAGGACTTGCTTCACGTTGTTCAGGTCGAGAGTCATCTGCGCGCGGTCTTTGGCTCCGCTGAGCGCCGGCAACAGCATCGCCGCGAGGATGGCGATAATGGCGATGACCACCAGCAGTTCGATCAAGGTGAAGGCCAGCCAGGGGAGAATGCGATTGGGGGACTGCACAGGGTAAGACTGGGAATGCTTGACGGTATTCATGGCTCAATCTCCTTCGTTTTTTCGCCGCAGCGATCCGTGTTTGGGACAGCGTGCCGACCGCGTGTCGCGGGGCGAGAGATGATGCGGCTGAGCACAATTTGGGTTTTCACAGCGCGATGGAAGATAGCCTTCCGCTGGGATTGGAACAAGCCAAATAGGGACGCGGCATTAACCCTCAGTTAACCACGGTGGAGCGACGCTCCTGCGGAGCTTTTCTTCGATGGGATTGGCTCGGCAGGAGGCCTCGCCCCACCGTCGTTAACTGAGGGGTCGCTTATGGCGGAGTCCCGAGGTAGGAAAATCATTGCGGCTGAGGAAGCTGGTATTTTGAGCTGGACAACGGTCTGCACTATTTTTATCAAAAGGGCCGATGAAAACAAAACATCGGCCGATTTTAACCGAGGCGCAGCAAGCCCTGCTGGACGGGGTCCAAGTGCGCCTGATCCAGTCCGACGAACGCGAGAAGTTCGATCAGATCCTGACCGAAGGTCATTATCTGCACCGCGCCGAATTTGTCGGCGAACAACTGCGCTACGTCGCGGAATACCAAGGCCAATGGGTGGCGCTGGTGGTCTGGAGCGCGGCGGCTTACAAGCTCAAACTGCGCGAGCAGTGGATTGGCTGGACGGATCGGCAGAAACGCCGCCGTCTGCCTTTAGTGGTCAATCAGAGCCGTTGGTTCATTCCCGAGCCGTTTCATATTCCGAATCTGGCCAGCCGAGTGATGAAGTTGAATCTGGAGCGGCTGAGTTTGGATTGGGAGCGGGCCTATCACCATGGGGTGCTCATTGCCGAAACATTTGTCGATCCGGAGCGTTTCCGTGGCACCACTTACCAAGTCAGTGGCTGGACCCGCCTGGGGGAGACCAAAGGCTTTGGGCGTTCGCGGGCGGATTTTTATGAAGCGCACGACAAACCCAAGCAACTGTGGGTGCGGGAACTTCAACCCGGAGCGCGCACGATTCTACGCGGTCGCAATTTGCCCGCCGCCTGCCAGGCTTGTGAGCAAGACCGCCCGCCTGACTGTGTGCAGTCACCGGAAGAACTGGAGCAGATGGAAATCTTTTTTGGCGATCTTCCCGAGTGGCGCCAGCGCCAGCGGAGCATCGATTTTGCCTTGAGCAGCCTGGTGGCCGTAACGGTCTGCGCGATGTTGTGCAAGGTGTGCCTGGGGCAGCGCGATTTGGCGGCCTTTGCGCGCAACCTGACGCGCGAGCAAATGAAAGCGCTGGGGTTTCCGCGCGATTGGAGCCGCCGGATTCACCGGTATATTTCCCCCAGTGAATCGACTTTTGCGCGGATGCTCCGGCACCTGGATAATCAAGCTTTGCAGCGAGCGCTGTTGCGCTGGCTGGACCCTGTGTTGGGCCAGCGCAATCGGGTCGGTGACCAAGTTTCTGTCGATGGCAAGGAACTGCTCAACAGTCAAGGCCTGAAAGTGGCCAGCGCCTATTCGGTGACGCAGGGACGGTGGCTGGGTTCGGAGGCGGTGGCCCAAGGATCCAACGAAATTCCCGCCGTTCAAGCCGTGCTCCGCCGGGTCGATCTGGAAGGCTCGCTCGTCACGGCCGATGCGCTCAACACCCAAACCCAAACCGCGCGGATCATCGTGCAGGATAAAGGCGGCGATTATCTCTTCACCGTCAAAGGCAACCAACCCGGAGTGGCCGACAACGTGCAACAGCTTTATCGGAGTCTGTCGCGCGCTTTTTCCCCCTCCGGACAAAACTTCGACGGCCCGGACTGTTGAAATCAATCGCGGTCGCCCCGAAGACCGTGGCCTGAGCGCCTTTGAACTCAGCGCGACCCGCATCGGTTTTCCCTTCGCCGAACAAGGCGCCCAGCTCACGCGGTCCATTCAGATCCCGGGCAAACCCGCCAAAGAACCCGAAGTGGAGTACCTCATCACTTCGCGTTCGAGCGCTCAGATGAATGCCTCGCAGATGCTCAGCGGTGATCGCAAGTATTGGGGCATCGAAAATGGACTGCACCAACGGCTGGATGTCATCGCCGGAGAAGACCGCAGTCGTGTGCGCGATAACGCCGCACTTAACTTAGCCGTGATCCGACGGGCCGCTGTCAGTCTGGCCGTGCGCTGGATCCGCCATTGCAAAAACAAGCGCCGGGCGACCATGAGCGGCTTCTACGACGCCATGGCCGCGCAAAACAACAAAAAGGCACTCAAACTCCTAACCGTCTGCAAACCGTCTTGGTTAGAGGGATCATGATGCAGTCATAGGGGCCGGTGCGCACCGAGCGGTCGTACGTCCAGCGTTTGCGGTAGAAATCTTCCCAGTCGCGCGGCTCGTCGAGCACGCGAAACCAGCGTGAGCCGTTACTGCTGCCGTTGCCGGGGTTGCTCATGGAGAGTTCCTTTCCTTTGTCGCAGCCGAAGTGAGCAGGCCTGGACTTTCGTCAGGCAGTACAGCCGTTTGATTCGGAGCCTCGTTACCTCGGCTCCTACAACGTTTGGAGACGCCAAAGCCTTCGAGGAACGCCTCGACGAATGGCCGGAAATCCAGCGCCGTCCCATAGATCGCGACGACCCCTTTGCGTTGGAGATCGTAAACCAGATTCACCACCACGTTCCGGCCAACGGGGTGTGGCCGAACCGAAGGCCGTTCTTCCTCTGCTTCATCCATTGCAGAGATGGCGGCATAGACCAATGCAGACGGGTGAATCTGCCACCACATTCGAAAGATCCATCCACCCCGTTCTGCTTCGGCCTCACCGTAATCCTGGGGTTTCGAGGCACCCGGATCGATCTCCCACTGAAACACGGGAATCTCGCCTTGCCATTTTGTGGCGGACGGATCGCCCCTGGGGCCGGCCAACGGCGATGGCCCATCGTCTTCATAGCCCGCACCCTGTGCGATGTCAGGCCGGAGCGTGGCCTCAAGAAATGGATCCGAATCAAAAAAGCCGTTGGGCAGTCGATCCGCCTGTCCGTCGCCGCTGGTCATCTCCACCCGAACTTCGCGTGGCCTTAACTGCGGCAGTGCCCGAAGCGCGCGTTCTGCGTCCGTCTGAATCTGAATGCTGGTTTCGAGTTTCGCTGAATTCACCTCCAACTCGACGCGCACGGCGTGGTCGTCCACGGTGATTTGCTTGACGGCGCCGAAAGAGACAATATCGCGGGAGTAAGGCGGATACTTAACCTGCCTGAGGTTCTCCCGTATCGTAGCGACGAGGGGGGATTGACTGGCGGGGTTTGAGGAAGGCACCGGGAGACTGTTGGCCTTTGTCGTCACGCGATCATGGAACACAGGCTTGGAACCATTAACTTTGATACAAGTCAAAGTAAGCTGATTTTACATAAGCCTCCGAAAAGATTTTGCGCGGATCAGCCCCACCTGTCCTGATTGTGTCCCCTCAGTTAACGACGGTGGAGAGACGCTCCTGCGGAGCCTTTCTTCGATGGCATTGGCTTGGCGGGAGCCTCGCCCCATCCTCAACTGAAGGCATACTCCTGATTGACCTTCACGATTGCCCACGAGTGTATCTTGTAATAGAACACTGGTATGTTACTGCGTGAAACACGCGAACGTCCTGGCCAAATGAAGCAGAATCACTCCCCCAGATGCCTCCTGAGCAGCGCGCTGAGTTTGGCGGGGTTCAGCACCGTCATGGATTTGCCGTTCACGGACAGAATATTCTGGTCGCGAAACTTTGCCAGGGAGCGTGAGAACGTCTCGCTCACCGTGCCGAGTTCGGCGGCCAGCACGCGTTTGGTGCTCTTCAATTGAATGGTGACCGGTTGCTGGCCATCCGGATTGGGACAGCGCTTGACCAGCCAGTTCGCCAGCCGGGTTTCCACGTCCTTCAAGGTCAAGTCCTCGATCTGCGCGACCAGAACGCGCAAGTGCAGGCCCATGGAACTGAGGATGCGCAAGGCGAGTTCGGGTTGCCGCCGGAGCAGCGCCAGGAATCCGGCCTTCTGCACGAGCAACACCTGCGACGATTCCAGCGCGCGCGCGTCCGCGGGATATCCGGACTCGGTCGCGAGCGTCGCTTCGGCGAAGGATTCGCCTTCCCGGAAAACATGGATGACCTGTTCTTTGCCGGTGGCGTTCACGCGATGGACGTTGATCGCGCCTTTTTGAACGACGTAAAAACCGTGCGAAGGCGCGCCTTCGTGAAAAACGTATTCTCCTTTCTCGAACGACTTGACGATGGTGATCGCGATGATGGCGTCGAGGTCATTGGGCGGGAGCCCCGCGAACAATTGGCAGCGCCGCAAGGAGCTTCCCAGCGCGATCTGTCTCAAATCAGCAATTGAATTCAGCATAACCGCAAGTCAGCGTTGCCTGGCGTGAGTCACCATAGCCAGAGGAACCAGTCTCCGTTTTCCGCGGACTCCAACCGGAGATCGAACCCCTGACTGCCGAGTTCGCCTACCAAAGCGCGCGGTTGAGTGGAGGTGATGACAAAAAGCCCCTCGTCCGCGCGCAGCGCGTCGATCTGCTCTCGAATCGCTTCTCCGGCCTCGATCACGGCCACATTCGCACTCCGCAGATCACACCGGCGGAACCGGCGGATGCGCGAAGCATCGTGGGCACGGATCTTCCGGCTCGCGCCGCTTCGCGCGGAATCAGGCCTGAGAACCTTCGCGCTGCCGCGATTGCTCGTCGGGTGCCGGAAACTTTGTGCGCTCATATCAGAGACAAGATGAACGAACCCGGCTGGCGGCACCAACCGCCGCTTGCTCTTGTCGCAACATTTTTTGGCCAACGCTCCAGGCGCCTCGCTGAAGACGTGGGGACAAGTTTCCTGCCTGCCGCTGGAGTTTGGACAAGACACAGGCATTGCTCCATCCCAAAACCCAGAAGACGCTCTTTATTTTCGGTGATGAAGGCGGGTTCCAAATCCTCGAAATTCCGCAGATCACGGGGATGAAGTCGCGCTGAGCGGCTAACGCAAGTACGGAGGCGCGTGATTCCTCGCTGTTTTCAGTGGCCGATGCTTCGAGATGGCGCCCGCCACCGTGCCCGCCGCCCACCCTGGCCCTCTCCCGCAGGAGAGGAAACATCGTCGGCCGCGCAGGAGCAGGTTGGGCCGCGTCGGATTGCGGATGCACGACGATGGGTTCTCCCTTCCCATGAACCTCAAGGTGGGGCGAGCCTGTCCCCAGGGAGCCGATCTGGACGTGTTCAAAGCCCGTCGAGCGGCTCGCCGGGACGGTCTCGCCCTACCTTCGACGGGTTCATGGGCCGTGCGCACGGCTCGGGGGCCGTGGAAGCTTTCCAGAATTCAGAAACAGGCTTGCCTGCGGGGATGTCCTTCCCATCCCATTTTGCCCGCTTGAACCGAGGCCATTTTGACTTATTATCCGAAACACTGTGCCACACCACGCTGCCCAACTGGAAGATTCGATTCTGACGCGGCGAGAGTTCCTGTGCCGTTGCGGCATGGGCTTCGGCGCGGTCGCCCTGACCCAGCTCTTGAGTGAAACCGGCTTTCTGTCGCCGGCCTCTGCGGCCGAGGCCGCCAACCCGCTGGCGCCACGTGCGCCGCAATTCTCTGGCCGCGCCAGACGCGTGGTCCATTTTTTCCTCAACGGCGGGCCATCGCACGTCGATACGTTCGATCCCAAACCGGTGCTGGAGCGATACAGCGGCAAGCCGCTTCCCTTCGAGAATTTGCGGACGGAGCGCAAGACTGGCGCGGCGTTCGCGTCACCGTTCAAGTTTCGCAACTACGGCCAGAGCGGGATCGAGGTGAGCGAGATTTTCCAGCATGTGGGGCAGTGCATCGACGACATTGCGGTCATCCGCTCGATGCAGGCGAACCTTCCCAATCACGAGCCGTCGCTGATGCTCATGAATTGCGGGGACGCGGTCATGAGCCGGCCCAGCGTCGGATCGTGGGTGACATATGGTCTGGGCACGGAGAACCAGAATTTGCCGGGCTTCATCGCGATGTGTCCGGGCGGGTATCCGATCAAAGAAGCGGAGAACTGGCAGTCCGGTTTTCTGCCCGGGGTCTTTCAGGGCACTTTCATCGACACGCAGCACACGAACATCGAGAAGTTGATCGAGTATATCCGGAACAATTACACGTCGCTGGCAGCCCAGCGGCAGCAGCTCGACTTGTTGCGCCGGCTCAACCAGGCGCACCAGGAACGCCGGCAGCAGGACGCGCGGCTCGAAGCGCGGATCCAGTCCTTCGAACTCGCGTACCGGATGCAGATGGATGCGGCGGATGCGTTCGACATCAGCAAGGAACCTCCGCACATCCGCGCGATGTATGGCGAGGGCGTGCACGCCCGGCAAACGCTGATCGCGCGCCGCTTGCTCGAGCGCGGCGTGCGCTTCATCCAGCTCTGGCACGGCGCCGGCCAGCCGTGGGACAATCACGAAGAGATCGAGAGGAACCATCGCCGCATCGCGCGCGAGATCGATCAACCCATCGCCGCGCTCATCCAGGACCTCAAGCAGCGGGGCATGCTGGAGGACACGCTGATCATTTGGGGCGGCGAATTCGGACGCACGCCCACGGTCGAGTTGAATGCCGCCGGGAAGGCTCAGCAGGGGCGCGATCACAATCCGTACGGCTTTTCCATGTGGCTGGCGGGCGGCGGCGTGAAGGGCGGAACCACTTACGGCGCGACGGACGAGTTTGGTTTCAAAGCGGTGGAAAATCCGGTGCACGTTCACGACCTGCACGCGACGATGCTGCATCTGCTCGGATTCGACCATGAAACGTTCACGTATCGCTACGCCGGCCGCGATTTTCGGCTGACGGACGTCAGCGGGCGCGTCGTGAAGGAAATCGTCGCATAACGACGTGCTCGCAGAACAACGACAAAGCTTGTGACGCAGACTGGCAGTCTAGCTCTAGCCGTGTCACCGGTCAGCGTTGCGTGCGGCGGCGTTTTTACGGAGCGCGGCCTTGAGGCCGCTTCAGCGTCGGCATCTCAACACGCCTTGAAACATCCAGTGCATCAGGTTCGGCGCCTCTTGAAGCGGCGTAAACGCCGCGCTCCGTTCCGCTGTGGAATTGGCGTTAACAACGAAACGCCTCCCGCCACGCCCTCCTGCTGATGTTGCCCGCCTTATTCTCCGCCACGATTCTTCTCAGCGCCGCGCTTCTCTTCTCCATCCAACCCATCATCGCGAAGATGCTGCTGCCCCTGCTGGGCGGCACGCCGGCGGTCTGGACGACTTGCATGCTCTTCTTCCAGGGCGCGTTGCTGGCAGGCTATCTCTACGCGCATCTGCTTTCCCGCCGATGGACGATGCGCGGACAATCGGCAGTTCACTTGGGACTGATGCTGCTGGCCGGCCTGGTGTTGCCCTTCGGCGTGAGCGATGACGCCGTTCGATCTTTGGCGCCGGACGCGAATCCGGCGGGCTGGCTTTTGCAAGGCCTGCTCGTGTCGGTGGGATTGCCCTTTTTCGTCATCTCCGCGAGCGCGCCGCTCCTGCAAAAATGGTTTTCCAAAACCGGGCACCCCTCGGCGCACGATCCGTACTTTTTGTATGCGGCGAGCAATCTGGGAAGTCTGGCCGCGCTCCTGAGCTATCCGGTGCTGATCGAACCACATCTCCGCCTCGTCACGCAAAGCCAGGCTTGGACCGCGGGCTACGCAACGCTCGGAGCGCTCTTCCTGCTCTGTGCCGTGGCCCAAGCACGATCCAGCGCTGAAGCTGGAATCAGCCCGCCTTCCCCGGAACCTGACGGTAGGGCGAGCCTGTCCTCAGCGAGCCGAGTCGGTCGTGTTCCACTCACGTCGAGCGGCTCGCCGGGACGGACTCGCCCTACCGGGTTTATGGGCCGTGAGCATGGCTCTGAAACCGAGAAAGCTCTTCAGGAACCCACCCCTTCGCCCCTCCCAGGAGGGGAACCCCGAACTATTGCGGAATGCGGAGTGCGGAGTGCGGAGTTTCCATTCCGCAATCCGCATTCCGAATTCCTCACTCCTGCGGGAGGGGCAGGCGGCGCGTTCAGCCGTCCATCTCCCAGGCAACGCTTCTTCTGGGTTGCGCTGGCGTTCGTGCCTTCGAGCTTGATGCTGGGCGTGACAACTTATCTGACGACCGATATCGCCAGCATTCCGCTGCTCTGGATTCTCCCGCTTTCCCTGTATCTGCTGACGTTCGTTCTCGCGTTCGCCCGGCGATCCGTTGTCCCGCGTGGCTTCCTGCACCGCACGACGCCGTTCGCCGCGGTAGGTTTGATCTATCTTGTGCTTTCGGAAGCGACCGAACCCGTGGCGTTGCTCATCGGAATTCATTTGCTGTTTTTCTTTGTCGCGGCGCTGGCTTGCCACGCGAGACTGGCGGATGAAAGACCGCCCGCAACCCATCTTACCGAATACTATTTTTGGCTTTCGCTCGGCGGCGTTCTCGGTGGTTTGTTCAACGCCATCGTCGCCCCGAATATTTTCCGGCAAGTGATCGAATATCCGATTGCCATAGTCCTGGCGTGTTTGCTGAGACGAGATAAGGCCCGGGAAGGGATCCCAGCTTCCTATCAACCTCAAGGTAGGGCGAGCTTGTCCCCAGCGAGCCGCATCGGACTTCCTGGCTCGTGGATCGGCTCGCCGAGACGGACTTGCCCTACCGAGGGAGGGTTCACCGATTGGCT
>Ga0194126_10003243_pt1 | contig 25958 bp, 21 predicted proteins | sample TA2KigC150mmetaG_FD_148641 | JGI IMG/M metagenome (GOLD analysis project Ga0194126, IMG submission 148641) | Freshwater microbial communities from Lake Tanganyika, Tanzania - TA2015035 Kigoma Deep Cast 150m | ecosystem: Environmental > Aquatic > Freshwater > Lake | place: Tanzania: Lake... | reverse complement strand
TGCCTTTGGCATCGGTATCGGCCTGATCATGGCGCTCATCTTTCGCAAAGCAGATATCGCCCACGATAAAGCCACCGATGAGATGTTTGCCGGGCAGGCCGCCATGCGCCGCGCTGCAGTGTTCTTCCTGTTGGTGTTGGTGGTTTTGTTGGTTTCTGGCACCTTCCAGTTTGGCTTCCTGAAACAGTCCTATGCCAGCCTGACTTTACCCATACCAGGGGTGGATGGTTTCCAGCAGTGGTTGTCTAATCTTGTGCCTTATGATCCGGCGAAAGGTGAGGAGGGCATTACCGCTCAAGGCGCTTTGTTGATCTTTCTGCTGTTGCTGATCGGACTGACCGCCTGGAAGGGCATCGAAAATATCCACACCGGATTCAATGCCTTTACCTGGATTTCAACCAGCCTGCTGGCGGTGACGTTGTTGATCGCTGCGCTGGGCATCACTCCCCACGCGGGTGGGGTGAGCCTGGCATTCACCGGCAAGTTCTTTGGCGTGCTGGTTTCAGCCATTCTGGCCGGCTGGCTGCTCAAAACGCAGCTCACCGAAGAGGAAAGGCGTGATTTTCTGTGGGAAACCTGGCGCTTTGTCAAGCAGATTTTCCCATTGCTGATCGTGGGCGTCTTTGCTGTGGGCATGATCCGAGAACTGATCAGACCCGAATGGATTCAGACCATCGCCGGGCAGAACACCATCCTGGGTAACTTTGTGGGTGTGGTGTTTGGTGTATTTATGTACTTCCCCACCCTGGTGGAAGTGCCCATCGCGCAAATGTTCCTCAGCCTGGGCATGCACCGTGGACCACTGCTTGCCTACCTGATCTCAGACCCCGAGCTTAGCCTGCAAAGCATCCTGATCACGGCGGCCATCATTGGGCGGTTGAAGGCGTGGGTGTATGTGTTTTGGGTGGCGCTGTTCAGCACGCTGGCTGGCTTGATCTATGGCGCCTGGGTGGATGGCGCCAGCCTTGGGCTGGTATCTCTTTACTTGTTACTGTTCCTGGCAGTACTCACCGGTGTGGTTGGGTTTGTGAGCCGTCGCAACCGTATTGAGTCAGCCAGGGTAATTGCACATTAATCCTATTATCATCATTAATGGAGGACCCTATGTTAACCATCAAAATTCTTGGCTCTGGTTGTGCAAACTGCAAACGTGTCGAGCAGATTGCACACCAGGCGGTGACAACCCTGGCGGTGGAAGCCGAGGTGATCAAAGTCACCGATTACAAAGACATCACTAAATACAACATTCTCGCCACGCCCGGGTTGGTCATCAATGAAAAAGTGGTTTGCTCGGGACGTATTCCCACCCCGGCGGAAGTCACCACCTGGGTGGCGGACGCACTGGTGTAGCCTATGAAACGCAAAGTCTTGTTTCTATGCACGGGGAATTCGTGCCGTTCTCAGATGGCAGAAGCCATTGTCAACCATGACCTGGCGGATAGCTAGCAGGCAGGCAGCGCTGGCACCCAACCCGCCGGTTACGTGCACCCGAAAGCATTGGCAGCGTTGGCTGAGATCGGCATCGACCATACCGGGCGTTCCAAGTTGGCAGATGAGTTCAAGGGGGTTGATTTCGACCTGGTGGTAACCGTGTGCGACTCAGCCGCCGAGCAATGCCCGCTCTGGTTGGGCAAGGGCAGGCGCGTGCACCTCGGTTTCCCTGACCCGGCAAAAGCCGAGGGCAGCGAGGAAGAAACCCTATCGGCGTTTCGTGCGGTACGCGATGACATCCGCAAGCAGGTTATCGCCTTGCTAAATACCATATCCTGATAAATGCTCTGGAGGCGTTATGACTACAATCCCCTCAAGTGTAACCCGGCAGCTTTCCACGCTCGATCGGTATCTCACCCTGTGGATTTTCCTGGCAATGGCTGTTGGTGTAGGCTTGGGATATCTGTTTCCCGCCGGGGTGGACCGTTTCAACACAGTTGTTTCGGTAGGCACCACCAACATCCCAATTGCCATTGGTTTGATCTTGATGATGTACCCGCCACTGGCAAAAGTGCACTACGAAGATCTGGGGGATGTGTTTCGCAATTGGAAAATATTGAGCTTTTCGCTCATCCAAAACTGGATCATTGGTCCAATTTTGATGTTCTTGCTGGCAGTAATCTTTTTGCGTGGCTACCCCGAGTACATGGCAGGCTTGATCATGATCGGGCTGGCGCGCTGCATTGCCATGGTGATCGTCTGGAACGAGCTGGCAAAAGGTGATAACGAGTACGCCGCTGGTTTGGTGGCATTTAACAGCCTGTTCCAGGTGTTTTTCTACAGTGTGTATGCCTACGTGTTTATCACCGTTCTGCCGCCAATGCTGGGATTGCAGGGCAGCCTGGTGGAAGTGACCATTGGCGAGATTGCCACCAGCGTATTCATTTACCTGGGTATTCCATTTATCGCTGGATTCCTGACGCGCCTGTTTCTGGTGCGGGCAAAAGGCAAGCATTGGTACCACACCGTCTTTGTCCCCAAGATCAGCCCGCTGACATTGATCGCCCTGTTATTCACCATCATGGTCATGTTCAGCCTGAAGGGCAACCTGATTGTGACCATTCCCATGGATGTGGTCAGGATCGCCATTCCGCTGTTCATCTATTTCGTTGCCATGTTCCTGATCAGTTTCTGGATGGGGAGAAAGATCGGCGCAGATTACTCCAAGACCACCACCCTGGCATTCACCGCTGCCAGCAATAATTTCGAGTTAGCCATAGCCGTGGCGGTGGCTGTCTTTGGCTTGCGCTCTGGCGCCGCCTTTGCTGCGGTGATTGGACCCTTAATCGAAGTGCCGGTGATGATCGGCCTGGTGAACGTGGCTTTCTGGCTGCAAAGGCGTTATTACGGCGGCGCGGTATCGGCTGCACCTGAGCTGGCAACCGCCGCGCAAGATGCCTGCCCACCGGATGAACGCTTGCTTAAGTAAGCTTTATTTGGAGGTGTATTATGGCTGAAAATAAAAATGTGGCTTTGGAAAAATATGACGTTAAGTTACGCGGCGCGCCAGTTTAATGGTATAAAAATCAGTATGCCCGGATCATCTGCTGCATCAAGGAGGTACTGATGCCAAGGAAGGTCGGGCGTCATGCCAGATGCACAGGAGGGGTTGGGTATTTTAGAGGCGCTCAGAGATGCCATCAACGCCACCTGGGAGAAGCGTTTTGAATTACTAGCAGTCACCACCGCGCGCCGTGCCCCGCGCTAGTTGGATATCTTGAGCCTGTTGCCACAGACCAATTGCCAGCGGTGTGGTGAGGCAACCTGCATGGCTTTTGCGGCCGCCTTGTTGCAGCAAAACAGAGTTTTAACGGAGTGCCTGCCATTGGCTGAAGACCCGGCTTTTGGTGACCGTAAAGCCTCCCTGCAAGGCATGCTTTAGTAGATTTTCCTGGCTGCACGCCATAAAAAATTTGGGATGAAGGCGCAACCATGCCAGGGTACCATGTGTGAGGATAAGATGAACAGTATCGTTTCAAAGTTGACGACTATTTTTAATGAAAAAAAACACGAAGCAAAATCTGTTGCTATCAGCATGCTTCTCATACTCGCAGCATCCACCAGCTTACTCCCAGCTTCTCAACCCGCGCTGGCTCAGCAGCCGGTGGTACGCCTGATACTATTTTGGTCAGATGGTTGCCCACACTGCCATGATGTGATTGACCATGTGCTGCCGCCATTGAAAGCGAAATATGGCGACCAAATGGAGATCTCGATGATTGAAATCGCTTCCGTAGAAGATTTTGATTCACTGCTCCAGGTGGCGGAAGCCTATGGTCTCACGCGCCAGCAGGTGGGTGTGCCGTTTATGGTTATTGGCGATCGGGTGTTGATTGGTTCCGACCAGATTCCCGCCGAATTGCCTGGTTTGATGGAAAGACACCTGGCGGCTGGAGGCTTGGATTTACCCCAAATCCCCGCCCTGGAGGGGTTGCTGCCGGCACAGGAAAGCCAGCCACCTGCGCTTACCCACACCAACACTCCACCGGTGCTGCCTGTACCCACCTCACCTGCTGCGGGTGTAGAGGTGGAGAGTTCCTCAGCCAAGGCAGAATACCCCAGCGGCTTCTTCCTGGCAATAGCCATCCTGGCAGGTATGATTGCGGCGCTGCTGTATGCGGGCTATATGTACGCCTGGGGCTACCAGGCGCAGCATAGCAGGGCGAGAGCAGCCTGGCTGGAATATGCCACCCCGCTGCTGGCAGCCATGGGTCTGTTTGTGGCGGGCTACCTGGCGTATGTGGAAACCCAACATGTGACCGCAGTCTGTGGACCGGTGGGCGATTGTAATGCGGTGCAGAACAGCCCTTACGCCACCCTGTTTGGCGTCATACCGGTGGGGGTGATTGGACTGGCTGGCTACCTGCTGATTTTGGCAGCCTGGTTTATCCGGCGCATGAACCTGGGCTGGCTCTCCGCAAAGGCGAACCTGGCGATATTTTTGATGGCCTTGTTTGGCACGCTCTACTCACTGTATTTGACTTACCTGGAGCCTTTTGTCATCAAAGCAGTTTGCGCCTGGTGCCTGACATCGGCAGTCATCATCACCTTGTTAATGCTGGTGAGCTTAACCCCTGCCATGCAACATTTGATTACGGAAGAAGTGGATTGATGGATGTAAGAACCCAGATATACGAGAAAACTGAGGCGCGATGCGCGCCTGCTTAACGGTATAGGTTCAATAACAGAGCTACACCTGCAACATATTGAAAAAAAGTTACCTGTATCTTATCGCACCAGATTGATACTGGATGGGATGGGAAAATCGATCAGTCGCTGCCTTTGGCGTGTGCAGTGTCTCGTGGCTTAAAAATGGGCAGAAAACGTGCCCCTAATGTGAAACCGAGCAAGGCATATGCCACAATTCCCAACCCTACCAACACTTCGATGGTTGTTGGCAGGTAAGATGCCGCTACAACATTACCCAATACCCCTGGCGACCAATCCGGCGGCGCCACCAGACCGGATAGCGTAACATTCCAGCGGTTGACCACCACCCCCAACACAATCAATCCCAGTGCAGCGATTAATGCACGATCGTTGCGGCGTAGCGGCTGGTACAAGAGAATCAATGCCGGTACAAGCCCACTGAGCAGTATCTCCACCCCCCAGAAGGTGGTGGTATACGGCGTGGTTGCCTGCAGGCGTTCCAAGGCGCTGGCTGCTCCGGGTGCCTGGCTGTAATAAGAAGTGGCAGCCCAATCCCACAGTTTGATATAAAGATATGCCAGGGAGGTGTAACCCACGATGCGGGCAATTTCTCGTTTGACATCCGGTTTGATCAACTCTTTATGTTGAAGCTTCGAGGTGACCAGGGTAGCCAGCAAGGTGAGCGACATCCCACCAGCCACGGCGGAAATGATGAACATCACCGGCAGAGATGGCTTAAACCAGATTGCCCTCCCGCTCAACACACCATATGTGGCGCCCAACGATGACTGGTGCAACAGGGAAAGCCCCATACCCAGCGCGGCTAAAACCGGCGTCAGGCGATGCAGTTTGTGCCCCATCTTGCGTAGATTGGGCCAACGATCAAAATAATGGCTATCCAGTAGCAGTGGTAGCACTTCCATCGCCAGCACCATCGAATAAAGCACCACACACCAGGTAATTTCCCACAACACCGAGTGGACATTCCAATAAACCAGTGGATGCCAGAAGCGGTCTGGTCGTCCGATGTCCATTGCCAGCGCCAACATGGCGGAGGTATAGCCTAAAAAGCCGATGAACACCGCCGGACGCGCCATTATTTCCAGGCGTTTGATGCGAAACAGGTACACGGCTGCAGAGAAGGTAAAAGCGCCTGCGCCTAAAGCAATTGCTGAGAGGTCCAGCGTGATCCATAGACCCCAGGGTACAAGATCACTTAGCCCGGTCAACTGTAGACCATGGATCAATACCTGGATCATGGCATATACCCCTACCAGGAATATTACCCCTAAAGCGATCACCCAGATGGTAAATGGGCGGCGGATTTGGGATGCTGTTATGGTTGCCATAGCTTTTTACCTACCCTTTCACGGGGCGAACGTAATGAACTTTGGGTTGGGTACCCCAATCTTCGCGCAGGCGGAATGTATTCTTCTCTCGCAGCGCTTTGGATACCGGGCTATCCGGATCACGAACATCTCCAAATACCCGCGCGTTCACCGGACAAATTGCCACACAGGCTGGGGTTGCCGCGCGGTCCACACCGGGCTTTAACCCCACTTCCAGCCCGCGGTCGATGCGGTGCACACAGAAGGTACATTTTTCCACCACGCCGCGTGTTCGGCGCTCGACTTCCGCATTTCCCCATACCGGATGATAGGGATTGGGGGCATCGGAGACCTTCCAATTGAACCGACGGACATCGTAAGGGCAAGCCACCTCGCAGTACCGGCAGCCAATGCAGCGATTGTAGTCCATAGCCACTAAGCCATCCGGGCGTACCCAGGTTGCTCCAACCGGGCAGACGCGCACGCAGGGGGCATCCTGGCAATGCTGGCAGGGGCGATTCATATAAAATTCGGCGCCATCTTCCAGGCGTTCCGGAAAAACAATGTTCCAGCGCATGGATTCTTCAGGTACATCGTTGACTGCCTGGCAGGCTCGCACGCAGTAATTGCAGCCAATACACTTATCCAGGTCAATCAGCATGTGCCATTGATACTCCGCAGAACCCTGGTGGGGGTGCGATTCAGCGCCAATGCCCTGGATGGCTTCGGCTGAAAGCGGACCGGTGATCACCAATTCCGTCAGTACCACCGCGCCGGCTGTTGCGCCAGCAATTTTCAAAAAATCTGAGCGGCTGAGCGGAACAAGGGGTTGCTTTTGGGTAGTTTCGGTTTTTTCCTCAGCCATACCTGCTACTCCTCGGTTTGTGATTCTTCCTCGCTGAGATCCAATGGGATCAATGAACGGCGGGTGTTGCGAGCTAAGAACCAGGCAGTGCTGCCACCCAGCACCAACCCAACAATGCTGCCCTGGAACAAGGTTGCCAGTTGCCGGCTGGCAAGGCTGGTTTCAAGCGCCTGGATGCGTTGTTCGGTGGATAAGCCGTTGTTGCTCTCGTCCTGGAAAGCGGTTACGCCGCCAGTGATCTCCAGGCTGCTGGTGATAGGACTGGTAATTCCACTACTGGCTTCTTTGGGGCCTCTCTCAAAGCCTGGCAGCGAGAAGCCGGCGTGTAGCGCATCGGTGTGGCAAGCGACGCAGGTAGCCGGTGTGATGGTAAAGGTGTGCCCGGTTGGCACAATTCCATCCACGGGTAGCGGGTCAGGTGGAATGACCAGGGCATGACAATCCACACAGCCGATGTTCTTCTGGATGTGCAGGTCTTCCAGGTATCTTTCCATATCTTCTTTATGGCAGTTGATGCACAAGTCATCGGCAACTTCAAAAAGCGCCTCCTGGCTGTGCGGCTCGTGGCAATCCATGCAGCCCACTCCGGCGTGGGCATGACCAGTCAACCGCCACTCATGTAGGGTGGTGGTATGGCAGGTACCGCAGTATTCAGTATCTGCCCGAATGGGTGCAACCTGAGGTGGGTGAGTACTATCGATTTTCCCATGACAGGCTTCGCAAGATACACCCTCAGCGGTGTAGGAATTATCGGTAGCCTGGTAATTGGTGGTGTGGCATAGCAAGCACTCGCCAGGATTGCCCAAGCCAGTCCAACTTTGTTGGAAATATGGATCGTCGTAGGCATGTGCGTGCGTGCTTGCTTCCCATGTTTGGGCAACATCCAGGTGGCAGGTCTTGCATTCCTGGTCTGTCAGTACAGCGGGTGTGGTGGGCGCTTCATCCTGCGCCAGTGGCGCGGCGGATCCCATGCTTATGGAAACCCACATAGCCGCCACACCGATCAGGCTACCAACTGCCAAAGGCCATAACCGAATGTTCTTGGTGGCTGTTTTTCTCATATCTAGCACCTCTCTCAGGCAGAAATTGTGTTTGGTATCCAACGATCTTCTTTGCAGAAAATCGGGTTCTCCTTGCTGTGAATAAATGACCAGAAAGCATCTTGGGCAACGGTTGCCGGGCGGCGTAAATTGCGGCTGATGAAGATATCCCGCTGGATATCTATTCCTTCGATTTCCACCTTTGTGGTACCCAACTGCCCGATGCGATTGATCACCATTTCGGATATAAAGCCCACTCCCAAGCCTTCCTGAACAGACATGGCAATCGCCTCTGAATTACCCAGGGTTAGCAGCACATCAAGTTCTTGAATGGCGATGCCAACTTTAGCCAGGGCATCTCGCACCGCAGCATACGTGCCTGATGTGTCTTCCCGCAGGATGAATTTGGTGGTCAACAGTTCTTCTGGCTGGATGATTTTCTTTTTTGCCCAGGGATGATCAAAAGGCGCCATTAACAGCACCCGATCGCAGAAGAACTTGTGCATTTCAAAATCCGGCTGGTGCTCCTCAAGTAAACTGGTAAGCGCAAAATGTACGCCGCCTTCCATTAAAAGCCGCATGGCATCACGTTGCGAGGAAACCTGGCAGGTGACGCGTACCATTGGGTAAATGTTATGAAAGCGTGCCAGCAGTTGTGGTAATACATACTTGCCCGGTGTTGTGCTGCAGCCTACCATCAGGTGCCCAATGACATCCCCATGCACGGATGCCATCAATTCATCGATGCGGACAGAGAGTGAAACCGCTTCTCGTGCCAGCGGCACAAGCGCCAGCCCGGCATCGCTGAGTTCCAGGTTGCGACCCTGGCGAAGGAATAATTCGGCTTGAAAATGCTTCTCAAGCGCCTGGATATGCTGGCTGACGCTGGGTTGTGTCATGTGCAGCCTTTGAGCCGCCTGGGTGAAACTGAGCGTTTCTGCAGCGGTGAGAAAGATATTTAACTGGTGAATATCTAGCATAGACGCGCCTCATACCTAGTTTAACACGAAATCAATAAGATTTTCAAGTGATAGAAGTAACTCTAGCATAGTTTATACTTATAATATAGATAAGCAAAACCTATAAGTATTTGTTATGATAAACACTTGTTTTCATGATAATTTCTTTTATAATCTTAAGTGAGAAAAAGTCGCTTGTGAAAGGCTACTAGATGCGCATTGGAATCTTTCTTCCTTTCTTGCTCCTTGTATGTGTTGGAATTGTGGGCTGCAACGGCGCCTCGGCATCATTGGATGTCCAGGCGCCCGCCCAACCCCCTGAGCAGGTGCAAAGCCAGCCGGTTGCTGATCTGCCTGCTTCCCCAGTTGTTGAAGCTGTTGAACCAGAGATCACTGATGAATGCGTGGTCTGCCACACCAATCAACAAACCCTGATAGATACGGCTGCGCCTGAAGAGGATACCGAAGGCGAATCCAAAGGAGTTGGCTGAGGGGGGGAGGTGGCTCCGTTGGAGCCTTGGGAAAAAGTGCTGATCAATTACGAAGCTTTCAGTAAAGATATACATGGTTTAAAGCCGTGTACCGATTGTCATGGTGGTGTGCAATCTGCTGATAAAGACGAGGCGCACAGCGGGTTGATTGCCCGTCCCAGTGAGGGCGAGAACAATGTATGTAAAGATTGCCATCCCAATATAGCTGAAACATACAAAGACAGCCTGCATGCCACCCAGGAAGGCTATTTCACAACCATGTATGCCCGCAGCGTGCCAGAAAATCACGAGGCACTGGATACCATGTTCGGTAACCATTGTGCCAGTTGCCATACCACTTGCGGCGATTGCCATATCAGCCAACCTGCCTCGGTGGGTGGAGGGCTTTTCAACGGGCATCTGTATGAAAGAACACCGCCCATGACCCGTTCATGCACTGCCTGTCACGGCAGTCGTGTTGGCAACGAGTATCTTGGTAAGAACGAGGGCTACCCTGGGGATGTACACTTCCGCCAGGGACGCATGAACTGCATGAGTTGCCATACCAGCCACGAGCTGCATGGTCAGCCATCCGATTGCAAAGCCTGTCACCCAGGACCTGAAAGCGCCATGACACCGCCAGCCGACCATCGCTATGCCAGTTTCCAACTGCCCTCTTGTGAGAGCTGCCACGCGTCAGTCACCACCGCTCAGGATGGCGTGGTAATGCACCAGCAGCATGGCGCCGATCTTTCCTGCCAGGTATGCCATTCGGTCACGTATACTTCTTGCGATGGCTGCCATGTTGCGGTTAGTGAAAAAACCGGCAATCCGTTTTTTGAAACCGACAATACCTATTTTACCTTCTTGATTGGGAAAAACACCCGCCGATCCTACGATCGTCCCTATTCCTACGTCACCGTACGCCATATACCCATTGCGCGTGACAGTTACGCGTACTACGGAGACAACCTGCTGCCCAATTTTGATGCTTTACCCACCTGGGCATATGCCACGCCTCATAACATTCAGCGCAACACGCCCCAGACAGCCAGTTGTAACGCCTGTCATGGCAATCCAGATCTTTTCCTGACCGCCGATAAAGTTGCCTTAGAAGAACTGGAAGCCAACCTGCCAGTGATTATTACTACGATTCCAGGACCAGTCGAAGAAATGGTCCTACCTATTCCCTAAATTTCGTAATTTCCAAAGGAGAAGTCTATGATTAAGAAGTTGTACACCCTCTCAGCCCTGCTCATCCTGTTGAGCATGATTCTGAGCGCCTGCGGTTCGCCCGCCGCAGCACCGGTGGCTACGGAAGTCCAGGCGGTAGAACCCCAGGCGCCGCCGCCCACCGAAGTACCCCCCACGCCGGAACCCACCGAAGAACCGTTGGATTTCATGGCGATCTTCAAGGCAGTTATCGCCGACCTGCCAGCCGATAAAGGATATGGCTCTGTTAAAGCCAGCACCCTGAATGAAGAGTTGGCTACCCAGGCGCCGTTCCTGCTGGATACCCGTGAACCAGCCGAATTGGAAAAGAATGGTTACATCGAAGGTGCAGTTCACATTCCGGTGCGTGATGTGTTGAAGAACCTGGACAAACTGCCTGGTTTGGATGAAGACATCGTCATCTATTGCGCCTCCGGTCACCGCGGTGCAATTGCCCAGGCGGCGCTAAAAGCGCTGGGTTATACCAAAGTGCGCAACCTTGGTGGTGGTCTTGGTGCCTGGACGAAGGCGGAATTACCGGTAGTAACCGGATCGATGCCCGAAGCGCCAGCCGCACTCAGTACACCGATTGTTGAAAACGCTGCTCTTTTCACTGCATTGGACGAATTTATCTCCGCGCTGCCTGCCGATAAGGGTTTCTATAGCATCAAGACCGATGCCCTGGCGGAAGCCCTGACCGGAGCCACCCCACCTGTACTGGTGGATGTCCGCTCGGCTAAGGAGTTGGAAACCGATGGAACCATTGAAGGCTCGCTGCATATTCCCTTCGATGTTGCCCTGGACAGCCTGGATCAACTGCCCGATAAGGATGCCTTTATTGTAATCTACTGCGGTTCTGGTCATCGTGGCGCAATCGTACTGGCAGCCATGCGCCTGATGGGCTACAGCAACGTGGTCAACCTCAATGGCGGATTAGGCGCCTGGAAGGCTGCCAACCTGCCGGTTGTGGGCGGCGCCTTGAATTGGAGTGATCTCTGGAGCACTTTCTTGAGTGCCCTGCCCGCTGACCAGGGATATTACAGCACCAAGCCGGATGTTCTCAACACTGCCCTGGTGGATAACCCGCCTTTTCTGCTGGATGTCCGGGAAGCTGGTGAACTGGAAAAAGATGGCTACATTGCTGGCACGGTTCATATACCAGTGCGCGATGTGCTGAAGAACCTGGATAAACTGCCTGCTTTTGATCAAGCTATTGTCATCTACTGTGGCAGTGGTCATCGCGGCGCCTTTATCACTGCCGCCCTACGCATGTTAGGCTGGAGCAATGTGGTGAACCTGAATGGTGGAATTTCTGCCTGGAAGAAAGCTGAATTCCCGGTGGAAATGGGCCTCCCCGAAGCGCCGGAAGCTGGTAGCGCTCCGGAAGTGGATGCCAAAAAGCTGGCTGACCTGGATGCCTGGGTTAGCGCCCTACCCGATGGTTTCAACGCCGTCAAAGCGCCAGACCTGAACACCGAAATCGTCTCCGGCGCTGAGCTGGTGATTATCGATGTACGTTCAGCGGAAGAATTTGCAGAAGGTTACATCGAAGGTGCGGTCAACATCCCGATCAATGATTTTCTGGCAGATATGTCTGTACTGCCAGCTAAAGATGCCAAGATTATTGTACTGTGTAAATCGGGTCATCGTGGCGGATTTGCCTTGATGGCGCTTTCAATGCTTGGTTATACGGATGTACGCAACCTAAATGGTGGTATGAATGCCTGGGTTGCAGCCGAACTACCAGTAGTGAAGTAATCCTCCCTCTCCCTCTAAAACATCCCGAAAACCATTCCAGGCTTTCGGGATGTTTTGATTCGGGGTAGGGGTGATATGGGTTGCAACTGGCGCTTTATTTTTTTAAGGGCTTTAAGCTCTCTACCAGAGACTGATAGATCTGCTGTTGCCGTTTGTACGGATCACCCGCCAGTAAAGCTTCTTCTGCAGTAAAGGTATTCAGAAAGGCATATCCTTGCTGAACACCCCGAATAATCGTCTCAGGTGGTATCTCCCAACCGCGTTTAACCAGTCGCCGTAAATCAGCCCAATCGTATCCTCCGCTGCGTATCCCTTCCAGAAAAGAAGCTGGCTCGAAGGCGAAATTGGTTTCCCAGCATTTAATCACTGCAATGCGTCGTACAATACTACGATCAAAGCGCTGGTTTATTAATTGGTACAAATCGTACAAGTCGCGCACCCGACTGCGCTGTGCAGCCGCACGAATTTTCTCGCCAATCATTTCGTGCAAATCAAGCGAGAGCACTGGAGGAGGCTCGATCTCCAGCCAGTCAAAGTATCGTTCGCGACGCAATTCTATGGGTCTGATGGGGAGAAGAGGCTTAGCTCGAAAGCTGACCTGGATCCCAAGCTGGCCTGCGGTTATCCATTCGTGCTGGTATGTTGTCTCTGCTCCACATGAGTCCGGGGTGGCATAATAAGCAGCCGAGGGGATATTAAATGTGATCCCATAATATGTACAATCATGCAAGGCACTTACCATATCCAATATCAACCAATCGGGTTCTGCCACACCTGTAGCAGTGAAATCCAGGTCGAGACTGAAACGACCTTGATTACCCAGGTGTAGTTTACGGATGGCAGTTCCACCTTTGAAAGCCAGGTTTTGCAATACTCCCCGGTCTGCAAGTATGCTTAGCACATACGTCAGAGCTACCTCTCGCTCGGCGATATCCAGATCTACACCAGCATCTGCCGCATACCATTGCACCAGTCGTTTTTCGATCATCTATGAATTTCTTTCACGGATGTGTCTGGGTTTCTGCAAATAGTACCAGGTTGGGTATGTTGTTTACCACGCGCCAGGTTGGATGGTAGTCGCCACCAGTACCCCATTGACCGGGCTGACCCAGGTAACATTTGCTTTTACTTCCGGTTGCGGTTAAGAGTTGATTCTGGAGATTATCATCTACGGCTAAATTCAATACCACGATTAAATATCCCAGGCGTTGTGCTAGTGCGTAGGAGTTAAAGTGTACTGCATAATCCACAAGTTTACCCCAGTCTAACCTGGAACTACCGCGTACCAGCATGGCAGCGATTTCGGGAATACCTCCTGAGTATGCCGGGCGATCCAGGCAATCCAAAATGGTTTTTTCTGGATGTGCCATATTCACCTGGCTGCCATAGGCATCCATCTCTACCCAACCAAAAAACTTGTTGGGCGGTTGTTGAATTAAACGGTATTCCTTACCTCTGACGAGCATCTGCCGAGGTTTGTCCTGGGTGGTTGCGATGTAGACGGTCAGCGCTGCCTGGGTGGAAAGTCCATGAAAAAATGCCGCCGTTGCAAAGGAGAAGTAATAGGGTGAGACCAACACACTACCAATGAATAAAGGATTGGTATCCGCAAATGCATATTCTCCTCGTTCTGCCGGTATCAACTCATACTTGCCGGGTTTAATCATTGCCAGCCAACGATCTCGCGCCAGGCGATGCAATATCTGGCGCGCGTGGTGTGGTGAAATGCCCAGTATGCGCATCGCATCATCGGCTGTAACAATGAATTTCTTGTCCCATTCCAGGCGTAAGACCAGTCTTGCTTCAAGAGGAGAAAGAGAACGATCGGGCATACAATTTGGTTAGATAAGTGATGTTATGTGACTGATATAGTAACAATTAACAGGAATTATAACCGATAAATCTGAACAACGGGTGATTCGGAAAAAAGTTATTTTTCCCGAATGTCCCATGAGATAGGTAACTACACCATGACCCATCACTGATTATGAATATGCGGACTCAGTAGTTCAAACTCAGGGTGTGGCGGCGGTTGCGTGCTTACTCCGTCTACCCAATACACCCAACAGCACCAGCGGTAACAACCCGCCCAGGCAGCGGAGCGGTGGTCGAGAGGGTTGGCTGGCTGGTTGCTGCGGTATCTCCTCTGGCTGCTCCACCGGCGCTTCCAGTGCAGCGGCTGGCGCTTCTGGCGGTGGGGCTACCATGATCGTCTGGGCGTTAAACAGACCCACATCATCCACCCAGATCGTTCCCTGGTTTTGCGTGCCAAAGCCAAAAGCCATGCCTTGTACCTGGTGGGCTTTGGTAAATGGCGCGCCGGCGTTTTCTTCCCAGGTGACGCGCTGGAACTGCTCCCAGAAGAGGGTCTGTAAAGCCCAGCCGTTTACCTGGGCGGCAGTGGTGTGCAGCTCGGCAAGATAGCTTTCGCGGTTCTCTGGGTTGCCGGCGTATATATCTACATGCAAAATCAAACCTTCCTGTAGGGCGTGCATTTCAAACTGCAAGCCTTCGGCGGTGCTCCAGTCTTGGGGAGTATCAAACATCAGTGCACAGGTAGCCCAACTTTCTGCTGCAATGTCAAAGTCAATGCGTAATGCAGCGGAACTGCGTCCCGGCGCATCGTTGGAGGCAGCGCAGGTGATGCGGGTGGGGGCTGCATCATCCCAATAGGCTTGCCAGCCTTGCGAAGCGGCTGGGGCGCCGCCTTCAAACTGGTCGATAAATCCACTGGCGGCGATATCCATTGCGGGTTGGGCAGGCGCTTCCACGGCTGCAGGCGGCTGTATCTCGGCCGGGGGTTGGGCAACCGGCTGCGGTGCGCTTTCCATCCAGCGCTGGTAGAACAGGTTGAGCATTGGCACAAACTCCTGCGTGGCTTTCAGGTTGCCATCCCGAGAGGGGTGATCATCGCCGGGAGCGGAGGAGTAAGATGAAGTATTCCTGCCTGTTGAGATGAGGTGTTCGATCCGACCATTGACCACCCGGTGGTGGTTATCTGGTGCGGTGAGTACATTGTAGAAGTCGAATACTGCCACATTTGGATAGGGGTAGGCATTTTCCTCCAGCCAATCATTCACCAACCAGGTGTTGAATGCCCGGGCATTGGCATCTGCCCCGCGCGGTTCGGGGTTGGCTACCGGCGGGGCGGTGATCACCACGAACAACTTGTCGGGGCGGGTGCTGAAGTATTGCAACAGTTCATTGTAGACATACTTGGCATTGGCAACGGTCAGGTCTTCACCGGGTTGGGCGGCATCTCCCGGGCTGCCGGAAAGGTTGGAGTTGGGGAAGCAGGATTTAAACAATACCACCTGGTTTTCCCCACCCGGGTCAGCCAGTTGGCGGGTGTAGGGGGAGTGTTGCCCGCTTTCGGCGTATAACGCAGCGAGAATCCGCGGGCTTTCTGATCTGCGGAACCATTCCAGCCAGTTGGGGATGTCTGTCCGGTCGCCGATGCCATCCGGACCCCAGCCATAATTGGTGTCGCTGACAAAGTAATTGTTCTGCCCCAGCGCCATCCCCAGGCCTCCATTCTCATCTGCCAGCCAGTTTTCGCCGGTGGAGTGGTGAATAAAGACCAGTTTTACCACCCCGCTGGGCGGCGATTGGGAATCGCCCAGCGGGAGTGAAACGGGTTGGGAAAAAGCTGAGAGCAGCAGCAAGCAAAGCAGCATGGGGATGACGGTTTTCATGGTGATTACCTCCTGAAGCAGTTATTCTTCGCTCAATATGGTGATGATCACGTTGAGATTCAGGTGAGGACCCGGTAGAGTCCAGCGAACAGGCGGGGGGTTATCGCCGCTGGTGGTGATGGTCAACGTTTCTTGCTCTTGGAAAACGATGTCATCCGGGTTGCGGGCGTCACAGTCCATCACCAATCCATACAGGGTCAGGTCTTCGTCGGCATCCATTTCCAGCGTCACGGTGCTGCTGCCTGGGGTGTGAAAACTGTTGCTGTGGCAGCCATTACCAAGGCAGCTTGCCATTTCTCTATCGATCCAATCGAAGATATCCGTCTGGATGTTATACACGCTGCGGCTCAGTTTCAACCCCTCGCACCAGCCCCAGATCGAGGCGCCGGGTCCGTGATAGCACCAGCAGGCATCGAAGGGTAGGTTAGCGCTGGCTGAAGCTCCCGATGCGCTGAAATTTCCATAGATCGGACCGGGGCGGTGCAGCCCTTGTTCATCGGCGGGTGGATTGTGATTCTCCAGCGATTCAAAGGTCACCTGAACGGTGCGGCGGCAGGTGGCGCCGCTCCAGTAGGCAAAATTGCTGAGCGGGGATTCGAGACCATCGGTGGTCATGACGCTGAGCTGGAATTCATAGCGCTCTGCGCACGGCGGGGCAAAATCGCCCACCGAGAAAGAGGAAGTTCCCGCGGGCAGGGTGAAAATGTGGCTGCCGTTCAGGAACACGCGGTAGCTATCCACTCGCTCGCGCTCTCCCTCCCACATCCACACCAGGCGGTGATCGCTGCCCATGTGGAACAGGTGCAGGTGCGGGGCAGGCAGGGCGGTGAGATCGCAGGATGGCTGGCAGATGCGGTACTTTGCCTGGAAGGAACGTCCATCCGTGCTGCCGCTGGAGTTCACCGTGATCACCTGTCCATCCCATTCTACCGGTGGATGAAGCTGGTCGAAGCTGCCCAGGTCGTAATACGTCCCCCAACCACCCTCAGGACCAAGAAAGACCACATGCGCTCCGCACTCGACGTACACTGGCAGCGGCGAGCCGGGCTGCACGATCAGGGGGAAGACGCTATCGTCGATGAACATGCTGGTCAGGTCCCAACGGCGGGCACCGTCGATGGTATATTCACCCAGGCGGCGGGCTTCACTGCTGCCCACCCTGGCGTAGCAGGTGAAGGTGTCATATCCTTCGCTGAGTTGAAACTCCAATGCCTGGAATTCGATCATTACGCCCTCCGGCAGGAAACCTTCGCCTTCCACACCTCCCAGGGGGTCATCGCCGGGTTCTTCGGCATCCGGTATACCATCGCCATCGGCATCATCACCCGCGCCGGGTGGTGGGCAACCGGCGTGTTCGGGCAAACCGGGCTCATCCGGGCAAAGGTCAACATCATCCGCCAGGCCGTCGCCATCGCGGTCGCCAGCACCGGAGGGCGGGCAGCCAGCGTTGCGCGGGTCGCCGGGTACATCCGGGCAAAGGTCGGCGCTATCCGGCACGCCATCGCCATCACGGTCGGAGATAACTGGCGGTGATGAATCGTCAGGCAAACCGGCAGGTGCCGGGCATCCGTCGTTTTCTGCTGGGCCTGGTTCGGTGGGGCAGGCATCGGTGGCATCGGGAACGCCATCGCCATCGGCATCCGGGCAGCCACCAGCCAGCGGCGAACCGGGTTCATCTGGGCAGGCATCGGCGGCATCCAGCACACCGTCGCCATCGCGATCGCTTTCACTGGGCAGCGGGCAGCCGTTGTTTTCGGGTAAACCAGCCTGGTCGGGGCAGGCGTCGTTGGCATCGGCAATGCCGTCACCATCGCGGTCGGGGCAGCCGCCCGCCATGGCTGTGCCGGGCTCATCCGGGCAAGCATCCACGGCATCCGGTGTGCCATCATTATCACGGTCGGGATCCACCAGCATCTCGACAGTTACCGATGCCTGGGCGCGACCCTTTTGCGCATTGAAAGCGCGGACGGTGAGGGTATGCGCTCCGGGTGAGGTGGGTTGCCAGTTGGTAATGATAGGAAAGGGAGAAACGCCTTCGGGTTGGCTGCTGGTTTGGGTGTGCAGCAGGGCGTCATCCACCCATAGCTCCACGCGGGTGACGCGGCGCTCATCGCGGGCGATGGCGTGCACGCTGACAGCTTCTCCGTAGGGAAGCCGCATGCCATGTGTCGGATTGCGGAAGAAAACGATCGGTCCGCGGCGCGGTATGGGGTTCATCAGCCGGTAAGCCAACATTCCAGCCAGACCCAGCACGCAGCACATTCCCAGGATGGCGGTGATGCCAGCCAGGATGCCGCAGTTGCGTTTGGATAGACCGGTGTTGGTGTTACGGGTTTTTGGGGAATTCTGGTTGTTCATGATTGCCTCCTTCTTCCCTAGTATATGAGAACTGAAAACCGCGACCACGGTGACCAGTTGCTGGTGTTGCCGGCATTATCGCGGGCGCGTACCGACCAGCGATAGTAGAAGCCGCACTCCACAGTCACGGTATGCTGCTTGTCCACGATTGGACCCCATTCGCCAACGGCCTGCCAACTGGCATCTTTGTTGGGACGCCGCTCCAGGCGCACGAAGTAGCCTGCCAACCCGCTGGGATCGCTCACTGGCATCCAAACCAGGTCCTGGTTGGCGCGGCAGGTGAGTTCCAGTCCATCAGCCGGTACGGCGGGTTGCGGTACGGGCGGCGGGGTGGTATCGGCGGGGGTTGTTGGTACACCAATGGTGCTGGTGGGTGTGGGGGGTATGGTGGTAGCCGGTGCCGGAATGGTAAAGGTGGGCGTTTGCGGTGTTCCACACATGCGGATTTCGGCAAAGGCATTGTTGTCTTCGCTGCTCTCGGCGATCAGGTTGGTGGAATCCAGGTTGATGCCAATGTAAGGCATGCCTTCAAACGGATAGGTAAAGATGATCTCGGCGCTCATACCAGGCGCCAGACCGCCAGCTACCAGGTTTTCCAACGTGGGAACACCGTTAAAATGAAACTGGATATTGAAATCGGTTGGCACGGTTGCATCGCCAGCGTTGCGGTAAATCACGCGCGTATTACAGAAGGGGTAGCCGTCTTTATACCCTTCGATGATCGCCTCCACACTGACAATTTGCAGGTCAGGCGACCCAGGCACCGGGGTTACACTGGGTACTTCGGTGGCTGGCAGTGGCAGCACAGCCATCACCGGACGTATCTGCACGGTGATAGGGCTGGAGTTGACCGTTGCACCGGCGCTGTCGTAGGCGGTTACCTGCAGGGTATAGGTGCCTTCGGCTTCTGGCAGCCATTCCTGTCGCACCTTCGCCAATGGCTCTCCCGGATTGGCGGGAAGGTCACGGCGGTATGCCACGCCGTTCACCAGCAGTACGATTTCAGCGATGCCCTGGTTGGATTGAGCATGGGAGATCACTTCCACTGGCAATCCCAACGGCGCTGAAGCCCCGTTGCGTGGGTGATCGATCCAGGCTTGCGGACCGGTGGCAACCGGTGAGCAGGCTGCCAGGATCAGGAACCCGCTGGCAAACATCAAGATAATTTTGGATAGCTTATACAAGGTACACCTCCTCGGTTGGTTAAGACAAAATTCGTTCTTCAATGACTCTGTAACGTACAATCCTATTCTTTTGTGACAAAAATTGAAAGTTCTTGATGCTACTCAGTTGCCAGCCAGGGTTTACCGGTAAAAATCGCCAGGATAGGCAGGTAGGAGGCGAAATTTTGGGGAAGTGCAGCGCGGCATAACATCCAGCGCTATGATTATGATAGCATAAAAATTGTTGATTCGCGCGGGTGGTTGTTAAAAACGTAAGGGTAAGCGTTAGTAAAAGTATTGTGGATAAAAAAATGTGGAAGTTTGTTGACAAAGCCGCTAAGCTGATGTATACTGGTATATATCGATTGGGTGATTATTTAACCTACACTAAACATGCTGGTTTTTTAATGAGTGCTTTTTTCTCGGAAATTCTCCAACAACCCAATGCTCTGCGTGAGCTTGCCTATCAATATCAACGTTCCATGCTTGATATGATCGATAGGATTCCTCTGCCTGGTCAATTGATAATCACCGGTATGGGTGCCTCATACTATGCTGCTCAGGTTGCAGCTTTTCACTTACAAAGTTTTGGTCTGCAGGCGCTTGCGCTGGAGGCAGCAGATTTGATTCATTATGGTTCGCCTTTTCTCAACAGTTGTAAGCAATTGGTTTATGTATCACAATCGGGTTCGAGCGCGGAAGTAAAACCCATATTGGATGTGCTGCACGGAGAAAATGCGTTTATTGCCGTAACCAATCATCTGAATAGTCCTTTGGCGAAAAAAGCCCATTATTCATTACCATTATTGGTTGATCAAGAAGCATTGGTGGCAACGAAAACCTACATCAATTCTTTAGCGGCTTTATGGTTACTCGCTCGGCGTTGGCATGGGTATGGAAACCAGGGAGATTTTGAAAATATCCTTCAGATTAGCTATGCCATTGAACACATATTAGAAAACAGAGATGAAATAACCACCCATTGGTTGCAACTCTACGATCACTGCAAGGCGTTTATTTTTACTGGTTTTGGGCCCCATGCTGCCACTGCCAGACAATCTGCTCAAACCGTGGCAGAGTGGGCTAAAGCGCCTGTCATGGGGATTAGTGCAGGAGCTTTACGTCACGGATTTCTGGAAATCGTGGAGCCTGGTGTGACAGTTATCCTGTTTACTGCGCCTGGTCGTACTGAAGAGCATTCCTATCGCCTGGCAGAGGAATTGGAAAGCTATGGTGCGCAATTGTTGATGGTGGAAAATGGATACAGCCATGCGATATCAGAAAGGAGGCGAGAGTTTACGAAATTTGATGAATTTCTATCACCCATGCTAGACATTGTCCCAGCCCAATTATTTGCAGAAGCCCTTGCCACTCAACAAATCGAAAAGCCGGGATTCCGTTACCTTCAAAAAGTTGTTACAAAACTTTAATAGCATAGATAACGATTTACAGAAGGTTAGAATGAATAAAATCCAACCCCTTTATGTACAAGTCAAGGAGAAAATCATCGATGCAATATCAAGCGGCCGGTATGAACCGGGGGATCAATTGCCCTCTCAGCGAGACCTGGCAGAAGAATTCAACTTGAGTCACATGACCGTGCGCCGCATTATTACGGATTTAATCAACGATGACGTGATCTATTCGATTCCTGGTAAAGGTATTTTTGTTAGCGAAGGTAAGCAAGAAGCAGAGTCTAGCCCATTGGTAAGTTTTACAGAAGAAATGAAACGCAGAGGCATGCAGCCCAGCAGCAAAATCTTGGCGTCAGAAATCATTTATGCCTCCACCCCGTTAGCCAGCCTGTTTAAGGTCGAGGTCGGTTTTCCTTTGTTCTACCTGCGCCGGCTGCGATTGGCGGATGATAAACCCATAGCGGTGCAGGCAAGCTACCTGCGCCACTCGCGTTGCCAGGGGATAACGGAAAGGGATCTGGAAAATCAATCATTATACGATGTCCTATGTCACCACTTCAACCTCTGTTTGATGCATGGTGAAATGTCCATTGAAGCTGCGCTCGCAGATCAAGAACATGCCAATCTTTTAGGCGCTCAGCTTCCCTGTGCCTTGTTGATAACCGAACAATTAACCTATCTGGATAACGGTGAGGTGATTGAATTCACCCGCAGCGCTTATCGCGGTGATCGTTACCATTTACGTAAGTGAGATGGTCCGCTGCTTGAGAGAACTGACATCAATGAATGTTCCCATTAGATATTGAAGTTCCTTACTGAAGGAGGTGATACCTACATATATGAAACTGTTTTAGTTCCATTTGTTTTTTTAACCTCTTAAACATAAGGAGATAACGATGAGAAAGGATATAAATTTTCGTAGAACGATAACTCGCAGAGACTTTTTGAAGGTAGCGAGCATAGCAGCAGGGGGAACCCTTCTCTCCGCTTGTGGTTCAAAAACTACACCGGCTGAGCCAGTTGTTCCCAATACACCAATCGCTGCTGAACCGAACCAGGCAGGCGCATTATCTTACAAAGGAACCCTGGATGTGTGGGATTGGGAGTTTCCTGTTCGCGAAGAACTGGTCAAAGAATATATAGCTCAGTGGGAAGGCAAGCAACCAGATATTAAAATCAATTACGTTGCTTTACCTTGGGCAGATATCGAAACCAAGCTCCTGGCAGTAGCTACCGCTAAGAACGGACCTCCCATTTCAGATGTATTCTACTTTTGGCGTTATGACCTTCAACGTGCGAATGTTATCGTACCTTTTCCAGATGATTTTGCTGACTGGGATGATCGGTTAAGCACTCCGTTTATGAAAGATGAGAACGGCAAGATCAGAGGCTTTCCTAGCGGCTGGTATACTGACATGGTTTACTACAACAAGGATATCTTTGAGCAAGAGGGACTTAAGGCTGAAGATATTCCGACCAATTGGGATGATTTTATCAAACTGTCACAACAATTGACACAAACAGATCAAAATGGCAATATAACCCGCGCAGGTTGCGCTATGAATGATTACTGGCAACATGAGTATTTGTGGCAAGGGTTGATTTACCAGCAAGGTGGCTGGATGTACAATGAAGATGCAACAGCCGCGCTTTGGAATGAAGAGCCCAGCGTACGCGCCTTGCAATTCATTCAGGATTGGTACCTCAAACACAAGATAGATAGCCGAGATCTCCCTGAGGGATATGGCGGTTTCTGTAACGATATGGCGGTCATGTTCCTGGGAGCAGGATGGAACACTGGCTTCTTTATGAATGATTTTCCCCAGATGGAAGATCGATGGGATACAGTCAAGATCCCAACTTTTAGCGGTAAAGCCACCCCATCCTATGGAATTGCCAGCCCGGAGGAAAATTATCAGGCGTTTAATTACTTCCCGGATGAGACTGTGGAAGCATCATTTGCTTTTATTAAACATCTGATGGTTGGCGAAGATCGTGCCAATCGCTGGGCTACAGCACAGTCCTGTGCGCCTGACTCAAAGAAGGTAGGTGCAGATCCAAAAATAATGAGTATTCCAGGGATCAAGAGCCAAGCAGAAACCATGCCCTTCCGTGTTTGTTTTGGTGAAAGACCGATTGAGGCAGAAAAACTCTGGCGCACAATGTTCGATCAAGTTATCCTGGAAGGAAAAACACCAGCAGCAGCTCTTGGCGAAGCGACCCAGGCAATCAATCAGGTTTTACCTACCAAAAAACGCTATATCACAGAGCGTAATTACCAACCCCCGGCTGAGTAAGTAAAGATCAAAAAATAAAGGATTTGGGGTGCATCAGACAGGGTGCGCCCCAACCAATTGATGAGCTATCGATATGACTGACAATAAACGAATATCAAATCAGAACACTAGAAAGGTTAAGTATCTGGGGAGTCATTGGACCTGGGGGGGGAAAATCTGGGTGATGCTGCTAGCTATTATCCCTTTGGTAATCTCTTTTTTGCTTTTTTGGATTTATCCCATAGCTGCAACGTTTGTGTTCAGTTTTTCTGATTGGCAGGCTTTTTCTAACACACGCCAATTCTTAGGAGTAAACAATTATATCCAGGCATTCAATGATCCCATTTTTATACGATCATTGACCAATACCTTCTCTTTTGTGGCACTATATTTACCCTTGATCATTATTGGTGGATTAGGTTTAGCTTTGTTGGTTGATGCTGCTGGACGTTTGAAAGAACTTTTCCGTATGATTTACTTTATTCCGGTGGTTACATCGGTGATCGCGACTGCTTTTGTTTGGCGTTATCTGTATCAGCCGAGAATTGGCATAATAAATATCCTGCTTCAAGCTCTACACCTGCCTCCTCAACGCTGGTTATTGGATCCTAGCCAGGCTTTGTTCAGTGTTGTATTGTACACTGCCTGGCAAAGCGTAGGATTAAATATGGTCTGGTTCCTGGCTGGCTTGACAACGATCGATCAGACTTATTACGATGCTGCAAAGGTGGATGGTGCTAATTCCTGGCAAACTTTCCGTCACATTACCCTCCCCCTTTTGATGCCCACCTTTGCATTCGTTACTGTGATCGGCGCAATCAATGCCTTTCAGGTGTTTGGCCCAATCTATATCATGACATCCACCGGCATCTCCTCTGGTGACTCGCCACCAGGGGGACCTTCCAATTCAACCATGGTAGTTGTGCTGTACCAATGGCTTACTGCTTTCCGAGAATTAAACCTTGGGTACGGGGCAGCTATGGGAATTATCCTGTTGGTAATTATTTTAGCGCTCACACTGATCCAGATGCGCTTATTCCGCACTCGTTGGGAATAATTGTTTTTCATGTAATAGAGTAACCTGATGAATAAGACTTACAAGTTACCTCATAACAAAAAAATATATCGTTTAGCTTTGGTGTGGATTATCTTGGGTACAGGATCAATCTGCATGCTTTTACCATTTTACTGGCTTTTAATCACATCTTTGAAAGATCAAAGAGAAATACTATCTCTTCCGATCACATGGTGGCCCAACGCCCCTACAATTAAGCATTGGATTGGTGCTATCAAAGTGGCGAACTTTGGCCGGTACTTCCTAAACAGCGTGTTTGTGAGTGGCGTACTTACGGTTGCTAATTTGATAACCAGTGCATTGACAGGTTTCGTGTTCGCCAAATATAAATTTTGGGGTCGTGAAGTATTATTCATGTTCATTCTCAGCGGCTTAATGATCCCATTTTTCGTACCTTTGATTCCCTTATACGAAATGATCGTTAGGTTTAAGTGGAACGACAGCTTCCTGGCACTTATCATTCCATCCCTTTATGCACCACTTGGGATATTCCTGATGCGGCAGTTTATCCATTCCATTCCAGATGAATTAATAGACGCGGCACGCGTGGATGGAGCGAATGAATTTACTGTTTTCTTTCGGATTGTATTGCCTTTATGCATGCCTGCTGTTGCCGCCTTGGGCATTTTTTCATTGATCACCTATTGGAATGATTTTCTGTGGCCGTTTATTGCTCTCAATAATCCGGATTTATGGACATTACCAGTTGGTTTAGCCAGGTTACGTGGCCGTTTTGGAACAGATTATGGTTTAGTAATGGCTGCTAGTGGCATAACCATCCTACCGTTATTAATCTTTTATTTCTTTGCTCAGCGCCGTATCATTCAAGGTATTGCGATGACCGGCATTAAAGGATAGTCGCTGGAGTTATTATGAATAAGCCAGTAAAGATTGGGATCATCGGTTGCGGGGATGTAATGACCGCCTATATGTACCACGCTCAGCTATTACGCGGGCAAGGGCTGGTTGAGATTACCTGGGCGTGTGATACGAAAATTGAGAAAGCTGATTTGATGAAACAACGATATAACATACCCCAATTTACTACCAACCATCAAGAATTGCTTGCTTCAGATCAGGTGGATTTGGTGCTTATATTGACATCCATGAAAGAACATAGTTCACTTGCAGCTTCAAGTTTAATAGCTGGGAAACATGTATTGCTTGAAAAACCAATGGCAGTAACCCTGGATGACGCTAAAAACCTGCTCAAGTTAGCCACTAAAAGCCAGGGCTATTTGCTTTGCGCTCCGTTTGTGCAACTAAGCCCAACTTATCATATAATTGGTAATCGAATCCATCGGGGGGATATTGGTAAAGTACTCACTGTGCGGGCACGTTATGGGCATGCAGGACAGAATTGGAGTTCTTGGTATTATCAACAAGATGGTGGAGCGATATTTGATTTAGCCCCCTATAATTTAACCAGCTTAACCGGCTGGCTAGGTCCGGCCCGTCGTGTTATGGCAATGACAGGAACAGCTATCCCAAATAGGATGATTACTAATCACGCAATGGATGTTACGAGCGAAGATAATGCTCATTTGTTGGTGGATTTTGGCGAGAATGTGTTTGCCGTTATCACATCTGCCTTTACAATGCAACAGTACCGTTCTCCAGCAATCGAATTGTATGGGACGCAGGGCACAATCCAGATGATGGGAGATGACTGGGATCCTGAGGGATATGAATTATGGCTCAAT
>Ga0194126_10003242_pt1 | contig 25962 bp, 29 predicted proteins | sample TA2KigC150mmetaG_FD_148641 | JGI IMG/M metagenome (GOLD analysis project Ga0194126, IMG submission 148641) | Freshwater microbial communities from Lake Tanganyika, Tanzania - TA2015035 Kigoma Deep Cast 150m | ecosystem: Environmental > Aquatic > Freshwater > Lake | place: Tanzania: Lake... | reverse complement strand
CCAGTGGCCGAGCGCGGCGGTGACCCCGGCGGCGACCAGCAGCACGTAGATGAGCACGTTGTGGAACTGCAGCAGGAAGCGCAGCAGCGGGCCGCGCCGCTTCGGCGGCGGCAGCAGGTTGCGACCATGGCGGGCGAGGCGGGTGACGGCCTCCTGCCCGGTCAAGCCGCGGCGCGGGCTGTCCAGGGCGGAGAGCACCGCCTGCGCCGGCAGGGCATGGGGGTCGACGGTATGCGTCATGGCCCGAACTCCACGCCCAGCAGTGCCACCCCTTCCGTCGCCCTCAGGCCAATCAGCACGCTGGCGGCCGCGAGCAGGAAAGCGCTCCATTCCATGGCCCGGGGCACCCGGTGGAAGTGGGCGGAGGCCGGCGCCAGCAGGAAAGCCTGGCGCAGCACCTTGAACACGTAGGCCGCCGCCAGCAGGCCGCCGCCGATCACCACCACCACCCAGCCCCACTGGCCCTGCTCCAGGGCCGCCTCGATGAGCAGCCACTTGGCCAGGAAGCCGCCGGAGGGAGGCAGTCCCATGAGGGTCACGCCGGCGAGGGCAAAGGCGAACAGGGTGACCGGCACCCGTCCCGCCACCCCGGCCAGGCCCTCCAGGGTATCCCGCCCGGTAGACAGCATGAGCACCCCGGCGGCCGCGAACATGGCCGCCTTCGCCAGGCCGTGGGCGAAGGCCTGCATCACCCCCGCCCGCAGGGCCGCTCCTCCCGGCTCCAGCAGGGGGAAGAGCAGAAACAGATAGCCGAGCTGGGCTACCGTGGACCAGGCCACCAGCATCTTGATGTGGTGGGTGGTCAGGGCACGCCAGGAGCCCCACAGGATGGCCGCCGCGCCCAGGGCGCCAAGCAGCGGCGCGGCATCGTCCGCCAGGGCGGCGAACGGCCCCAGCGCGAGGCGCAGCACCATATAGAAGGTGGCCTTCACCACCAGGGCCGAGAGCAGCGCCGACACCGGCGCAGGCGCGCCGCCGTGGGCCGCCGGCAGCCAGAAGTGGAAGGGAAACAGGGCGGTCTTGGCGAGCAGCCCGGCCAGCATGAGGCCCGCCGCCAACTGGGTGATCAGGGGTGGATCGGCGCCGACCAGGGGTGCCAGGCCGGCCAGGGAGACCGTGCCGTAAGCGCCGTAGATCAGGGCCACCCCCATCAGGTAGGCACCGGAGGCGGTCAGGCTGACCAGCAGGTAGCGCAGGGCCGCGTCTACCTGCGCCGGCTTGCCACTCATCGCCACCAGGCCCACCGCCGCCAGACTCAGCAATTCCAGGGTGACGTAGAGGTTGAACAGGTCGGCGGACAGGAACAGGGCATTGAGCGCCGCCAGCAGGAAGCCGGCCAGCGGCCAGAACGTGGTTTGCGCCACTTCGCTGAAATAGGCGCGGGCGTAGACCGCCAGAGGTAGGGCCACCGCCTGGGTGAGCAGCAGCATCGCCACGGAGAGGCCGTCCGCCAGCAGGTCGATGCCGAGGGACGCGCCCCAGCCGCCGACGGCATGCACGCGGGCACCTTGCGCCATGACCTGAACGGCCAGAATCAGCGCCAGCGCCAGTTGCACGGCCAGACCGGCGACGGCCAGCCGCCCGCCGCGTCCTTCGCCGACCAGGAAGGCCAGCGAGGCCCAGGCCAGCGGCAGGATGATGAGCCAGGGCAGGGGATCCAGGAAGGTATCAGCCATCCTCGTGTCCATCTTCGGCCAGGCGCCGCGCCAGAGCCAGAGCGAGGGCGGTGGAAGCCACCGCGACGACGATGCCGGTGAGCACCATGGCTTGCGGCACCGGATCGACCACGCCGCCGCGCTGGGCCAGCCCCACCAGCACCAGGAAGGCACCGCTGCCCATCAGGTTGAAGGCGAGGATGCGACGCAGGGTCTGCCGCAGCAGGATCACCCCGGCCAGGCCCAGCGCGAACAGGGCGATGCCGGTCAGGGCATAGAGCAGGCCCGGAGTCATGATTTACCCTCTTCCCCGACGCCTGCGCGGGGAGACGCGGGGCGCCGGGCCAGGACCAGGAAGAGGCCGGCGAGGATGAGGCCGAGCGACAGGGTGAGGCCGGCTTCGATGAGCAGGATCAGCGCTCCGGCGTGGGCCGGCGGATAGCGCAGCAGGGCCCCCTGCGCCAGCAGCGCGGCGGCCACCGCCAGGAAGATCAGGAAGCCGCCGACCAGCCCCAGGCGCAGCATTCGGGAGGGGGACGCCCAGGCCGGCAGGCGACCCGCCAGGTGCAGCAGCACCGCCGCCGCCGCCAGCACGGCGCCGGCCTGGAAGGCGCCGCCGGGACGGTGCGCGCCGGCCCACAGCAGATAACCGGCGGCCAGGATCATGAGCGGCACGGCGACGCTGGCGAGAAAGCGCAACATCGGGTCGGCGGCGGACGGCTCCGGCGCGACCGCCTCGGGTTTTGCCACCGCCAGCATGCCGAGCAGGGCGAGCAGCAGCACGGCGATCTCCAGCAGGGTGTCGTAACCGCGGAAGTTGAGGAGGACGGCGGTGACCGGGTGCTCGACGCCGCTGGTGGAGAGGTTCTCCGCCACCGCCGCGGGCAGGTCGACGGCGGCGGCGGGCAGATCGAGGACGGCCGTCGCCAGGGCGCCGGCCAGCGCCAAGGCGAACCCCACCACGGCCAGACGCGCCGGGGCGTTCATGGTCGGTCTCCGCCGCGTCGTTCGCCGAAGGCGCCGAGGGCATCGAGCAGCAGGGCGCCGGTCAGGCCGGCGCCGATGGCCGCCTCGGCCAGGGCGATGTCGGGGGCGTCCAGGCGCGCCCAGGCCAGCGCCATGAGCAGGCCGAAGACGATGAACATCACCACCGCCCGCGTCAGGTCCGGCGTGGCCAGGCTGCGCCAGGCGCTCCACAGCAGGGCCAGGGCCAGCAGCGCGTCGAAGGCCAGGCTCATGCGCGATCTCCGGGCGGCATGATCCTCGCCTCCCCCTCGGGCGGAGGGGCCGGGGGCGCCGGCGACTCCGCGCCCGCCGGCAGGATGCCCAGCTCGTGCGCGCGCCGGGCGATGGCGAAGCTCACTGCCGCGCTGGCCACCAGCACCAGGGGCCAGACCAGCAGGATTTTCAGACCGGCCGCCGGGTTCTCCGCCTGCAGAGCCAGGCCCAGGGCGATCAGGCCGAGGCCCAGGTTGTCCGCCTTGGTGAGGGCATGCAGGCGGGCATAGACGTCGGGAAAGCGCAGCAGGCCGACGGTGCCGGCCAGGTAGAAGGCGGCACCGGCCAGCAGCAACAGGGCGCTGAGCGCCTCAAGCGGCGTCATCGTCCCTCCCCGCCGCCTGCCAGGCCCGCCGCGCGAAGGCCACCCCGGCGATGGCGGCGAGCAGGGCAAGGACCAGCGCGGTGTCGACCAGGGGCATGGCCACCGCCTCGCGCGAATGCGCCATCAGCAACAGCACGCCCACCCCCGTGGTGCCGAACAGCAGGGCGGCCAGCATGCGGTCGGCCGGCGTCGGCCCGCGCGCTGCGCGGATCAGCGCCGCCAGCAGGTTGACGAGCAGGAACAGGGCGAGGGGGGCTTCCAGGCCGGTCATGCCGGCAACTCCAGCATGCGGGCGATGCGCGCCTCCACCTGCCGCACCTCCGCGGCGACCGGCAGGCGGTCATCGAGCACGTGCATGCACAGGCGATCGCCGCGCAGGCCGACGCTGACGGTGCCCGGCAGCAGGTTCAGGGTGTTGACCAACAGGATTCTGGCGGCGCCATCCGGCAGCGTGATAGGCACCTCCACCAGGGCGGGGGCCAGATCCATGCGCGGGCGAAAGGCGCGCGCCGCCACCTGGATGCCGCCCAGCGCCGATTGAGCCAGGAAGAAAGCCGCGAAGCCGAGCAGGCCGATGGCCGAGAGACGCCCCGGGCCGGGCGGGGCCAGCGCCAGACTGGCCGCCGTGGCCAGGAGCACGCTGACGGCGCCGATTCCCCAGGCGTCGGCGCGCCCTTCCGCCAGGACCCACCAGAGCGCGGTGAACAGTGCCCCGCGCTGGAGGAACCCGCGCAGTCCGAAGCGGCCGGACGGGGAACGGTCAGAGCGGGCGTGCATGGCGCATGGTGTTCCTGGCCGGGTTGGAGAAAAGCGGCGAAGTCCGCCGGCGGATGTGGGATGCAATGCATGTCGGGGTGGGCGCGCGCATTTCAATCCGCGTGGACGGCATCGGGGTATCGCCCTGAATGACCGTGGAATCGCTCCCGAGTTCTCGACCGTCGCTGTTGAGTCCGCCTGTGCCGAAGCCCCGCCGCTTCGCCAGCAGGGCGGGGCCGGATCAATCCAGGTGGGTGGGAATGCGCAGGCCGACGCGCTGGATACGCCCCGCCTCCACCTCCCGCACCACCAGTTCCAGCTTGCCCAGGCGCACGCGGTCGCCCGCGACGGGCAGGCCACGCAGCGTGCCTGTGAGATATTCCGCCAGGGTCATGCCGCTCGGCAGGTTGGGCGTGTCGAGCCCGTATTGCTCCACCAGGCTGTCCAGGTCGGCGTCGCCGTGGACGATGAAGTCGCCGTAGAACTGGCGTTTTTCCAGGTAGGCGGGCGCGGTCGCCGGGGCCAGCAAGTCTGCCAGCAGGGCGTTGTCGGATTCGCGCGCCATCACGTAGAGCCAGTCGCCGGCGCGCAGCCTGTCCGCCGCCGCCGGCTGGAGCGGTACGCCGTCGCGCAGCACTGTCAGGGGCCAGGCGCCCGCCGGCAGGCGCAGTTCCTCCAGGCTATGGTTCACGGCCGGGGCGGAGGCGGCGAGGCGGTAGCCGAGCAGGGCGTGTTCCCCGCCGTTGCCGGCCGCCAGCCGCAGGCGTTCGCCAGGCTCCGGCGCAGCCGGCACTTCCAGGCGCAGGCGGCGCGCCAGGCCGGGGATGGTCCAGCCTTGCAGGGTGAGGGAGATGAGCACCACGAAGAAGGCCACCTCCAGGATCAGGGGGGCTTCCGGCAGGCCCGCCAGCAGCGGGAACAGGGCCAGGATGATGGGCACCGCGCCGCGCAGCCCGACCCAGGCGATGAAGACCTGTTCCCGCCTGGGGAAGTTGAACGGCAACAGGCACAACCAGACTGCCAGCGGCCGCGCCAGGAATATGAGGGCAAGGGCGATGGCCAGCGCCGGCAGGGCGTGCTCCAGGAGCTTGCTGGGGGTCGCCAGCAGGCCCAGCATGAGGAACATGCCGATCTGGGCCAGCCAGGCCAGGCCATTGTGTACCTGCAGGATGTTGCCGGACTCGCGTGGCGCCCGGTGACGGAATACCACGCCGGCCAGGTAGATGGCCAGGAAGCCGCTGCCGCCCAGCACCGTGGTGACTCCGTACAGCGCCAGGCCGCCGGCCAGCACCAGCATGGGATACATGCCCGCCTCCAGCGGCAGGCGGTTGGTCAGCCAGGCCAGCAGGCGGCCACCGGCCAGGCCCGCCAGCAGGCCCATCCCCATCTGCACGGCAAACAGGCTGAACATGCCGAGGTCCGGCGCGCTCTTGCCGGCCAGCAGCAGTTCCAGGATGGCGATGGTGAGGAACACCGCCATGGGGTCGTTGCTGCCGGACTCGATTTCCAGGGTGGCTGAAACCCGCTGCTTGAGGTTGAGCCCCTTGGCGCGCAGCAGCGCGAACACCGCGGCCGCGTCGGTGGAACCGACCACGGCCCCCAGCAGGAGCCCCTCCAGCAGACCGAAGCCCAGCAGCCAGGCGGCGAACAGGCCGGTGACCAGGCAGGTCAGCACCACCCCCAGGGTGGCCAGCACAAAAGCGGGGCGCAGGCCGGCGCGGAAGCTCTCGGTGCGGGTGTTGAGGCCGCCGTCCAGCAGGATCACCGCCAGCGCGACACTGCCGACCGTGTAGGCGATGCCGGCGTCGTTGAAGACGAAGCCGCCCGGCCCGTCCTCGCCGGCCAGCATGCCCACCGCCAGGAATACCAGCAGCAGGGGCATGCCGATACGGTAGGACAGGGCGCTGGCGAGAATGGCGAGCAGGAGCAGGGCGGCGCCCGCCAATACCAGCTGGTTGATCAGGTCCATGCGGGCATTCTACCGGCGCGCCGGGCGTGCACGGCGCGAGTCTGACCGGGTCCGGTCAGGGGGCGGGGTCCGGCGCGCTGGCGACGAGCACGTCGCAGGTGGCTTCCGCCAGCACGTGCTTGGTGACGCTGCCCAGCAGCAGTTCCTCCATCACCCCCTGGCCATGCTTGCCGAGGATGACCAAGTCACAGTCCAGTTCCTGTTCCTGGCTCAGGATGACGCGGGGCGCTTCGCCGTGGCGCACCTCGAAGCGGGCGTCGCCGGAGCCTAGGCCGGCCTCCTCGGCCACCGTGTGCAGGCGTCGCAGAGCCTCGCGGCCGGTCTCGGCGCTATAGCGGGCGATGTCTTCCTCGGCGACGCCGGCGAAGCGCAGCTTGGCTTCGAACGGCGCCTCGAAGGCGTGCAGCAGCACCAGTTCCGCGTCCGGCGCGACGGCCCGTGCCAGGCCCAGGGCGGGCACCGACCACGGCGAGAAATCCACCGGCACCAGGATTCGGCGGTAAGCCTCGTGCGGCGTCTGCCGCACCATGAGGACCGAGCGGCGGGTGCGGCGCAACAGGCGTTCGGCGGTGGTGCCCAGCAGCAGGTGGCCCAGGTAGCCCTCGCCGTGCGCGCCCACCACCAGCAGGTCGGCGTCGAGAGCGTCGGCGCGATCGAGGATGGCGCTGAGGGTGGCGCCGGTGGTGAGGTGGGTGCTGGCTGCCACGCCGTGCGCGGGAGCCAGTTCGCCGGCCAACACGCGCAACTGGTCGCGGGCCTGGTCGAAGATGCGCTGCTCCACCGGTGCCACGGCCACGCCCAGCAGGCGGCGCAGGGCGTCCACCGCGCCCGACGGGATCACGTGCATCAGTTCCAGCGTGGCGCCGCGCCCGGCGGCCAGATGAAAGGCGCGGGCGACGGCGCGGTGGGCGGGAGCGGAAAGATCGGTGGCGGCGAGGAGGGTCCTGATGGCGGTCATGGCGGCAGTCTCCGATGGGTGACCATGCCGATACTGTACCCAATGTCCCCGTCTGGGGCATGCGTCCACGCCGCTACGGCCTGGACGGCGGAACGCTTCTTTCACCTAGAGTTGTTGCTCGCGTCCTCTGGCAGGGGCTCGTTCCGAGTGGTGCAACGCGGTGGAACGGCCCGGCTCCGGCGGCCGGGATCACAAGCCCTGCGAGTTTCCGCTCTCAAAGCGCTTGAAGGTGGCGAAATGTATGGCGCCGCCCATCAGGTTGCGGCTGTTGACCAGCATGCGCTTGTAGGTGCCGTCGCCGTTGGCCTGGAGTTTGCCGCAATTGGGATCGCCGCGGCCGGCCGAGGTCACGCAGAGCGTGCCGTCGCCGTCCACACGCCAGGAGCCGCTGAGATTCTCGCCCTTCTCGTTGGCCTGTTTGACCGAGCCATCCGCGGCGAAATAACTGGTGAAGTTGAAGCGCCCCTTCTCGTGCCAGGCGAATACGGTCTTGTCCTTGAGCAGGGTGTTGACCGCCTCGGCCGATAAATCGCCGCTGGCTTGGGCGAGCCCGGTCTGCGTGGCAAAACCGAACAGCAAGGCGGTAACGAGGGAAACACGCGATAGGGTGTGGTTCATGCTGGACTCCTCTCCGAATGATTACGTTGGTGGTGGCCGGAGGATCGGCGCTCGGCGGGGGATGAGGCGCGATGCATGCGCTGATCCTCCCCGCCGCGTCCCCGCCGGCGGACGCAGCATAACTCCGCTCCGCGCGGCTTGGACAGTCCCGTATGCCGGCGGCATACTTCTCCGCCTTCGCCGCAAAGTCACCCGCCCAGCCATGTCTTCCCAGACCGTCCACGCCCACGCCGAGTCCCCGGAAAGCGGCGGTCGTCTGACCCCCGCGCGCCGCATGGTGCTGGACATCCTGCTGGCCGCGCCCAACGCCATGACCCACCTGGAAGTGGAAACCGCGGCCCGCGCGCGCGGCCTGCGCGCGGACCGGGTCACCCTCTACCGCGCCCTCGACTGGCTGGTGGTGCGCGGCCTGGCCCACCGCATCGAGGGGAGCGACCGCGTCTGGCGCTTCAACGCGGTGGCCGGCGAGGACCATGGTCACGCCCATTTCCACTGCCTGCGTTGCGGCCGGGTGTTCTGCCTGGACCTGCCGCAACCGGCGGCGGCACAGGGACTTCCGCCCGGTTTTCACTGCGAGAGCACCGAACTGACCCTGCACGGCACGTGCGACGCCTGCGGCGCGGCCTGACCCGCGCGGCGAACCCCCGGCAAGGCAAAACGCAACACAGTTGCATATGGTGGCGCTCCGCCCTACCATGCAAGCCGATTGCATCGTGCCGGACCGCCGCCTTGACCCTGGTTTACATCCTTGCCGCCACCTTCGCGGGCGGCGTCCTCTCCGTGCTGTTGGCGGCGACCCTGTCGCTCACCGTCCTGCGCCGCTGGGCGCCGCGCCTGGTCGGCTTCTCCACCGGCGTGCTGCTCGCCGCCGCGCTGCTCAACCTGTTGCCGGAGGCGGCGGAACTGCTCGATCCGCATGCCGCCGGCCTCACCGTGCTGGCCGGCATCTTCCTGTTCTTCGCCCTGGAAAAGACCGCCCTCTGGCGGCATGACCACACCGATGCTCATCATGCGGACGCTCACCGCCACGAGCCGGTCGGCGCCATGATCGTGGTGGGGGACGGCCTGCACAATTTCGTCGACGGCGTGCTCATCGCCGCCGCCTTCCTGCAGGACACCAGCCTGGGCGTCGCCGCCGCCATCGCCGTCATCGCCCACGAGGTGCCGCAGGAGGTGGGCGATTTCATGGTCCTGCTCGCCGCCGGCTACAGCCGCGTCCGCGCCCTCGCCATGAACCTGCTGTCGGGCGCCGCCGCGGTGCTCGGCGGCGTGCTCGGCTGGGCCATGCTGCAGGGCGTGAGCGGCGCCATACCCTACGTGCTCGCCCTGGCCGCCGCCAGCTTCCTCTACATCGCCGTCGCCGACCTGGTGCCCCTCTTGCAGCGGCAGCGCAAGCCGCGCGATTTCGCCATCCAGTTCGCCCTGCTCGGTGCCGGCGTCTGGGTGGTGATGCTCGGCGCCCACACGCATTGACCGGTACCCGGATGCGGACGCGCCCATGGATGAACGCATTCCCGTCACCGTCCTGACCGGCTTTCTCGGCGCCGGCAAGACCACCCTGCTGAACCGCATCCTCACGGAGCGACACGGCCGCCGCATCGCCGTCATCGAGAACGAATTCGGCGAGGCGGGCATCGACGACGCCCTGCTGGTGGAGGCACCGGGCGAGCAGATCGTGGTCATGAACAACGGCTGCATCTGCTGCACCGTACGGGGCGATCTCGTGCGCATCCTCGGGGTACTGGCGGACCGGCGGAAGCGGGGCGGACACGACTTCGAGCGGGTGATCATCGAAACCACCGGACTGGCGGATCCGGCCCCCGTGGCGCAGACCTTCTTCGTGGAAGAGGACATCCATGCCGACTTTCGCCTGGATGCCGTCGTCACCGTGGTGGACGCCTGCCATGCCAACGCGCAACTGGATGCCCACCACGAGGCCATGGAGCAGGTGGGCTTCGCCGACCGCCTGCTGCTGTCCAAGACCGACCTCTGCACGGAAACCGAAGTGGCAGTTCTCGAACGCCGCCTGCGCGCCATGAACCCGCGCGCGCCGATACGGCGGGTCCACTTCGGCCAGACCGACGTGGCCGACATCCTCGACATCCAGGGCTTCAACCTCGATGACATCCTCGCCATCGAGCCCGATTTCCTGGGCGAGGACCGGCATACCCATGACGACCGCGTGAAGGCTTTCGTCATCCGCGAAACCCGCCCCTACGACCTGGACAAGCTGGAGCTGGTCATGGCCCTGTTGGTGGAGCGGCACGGCGCCGACATGCTGCGCTACAAGGGCCTCCTCTGCGTCGAGGGCAATCCCCACAAGGTGGCGTTCCAGGGCGTGCATAGGATCATGGGGGGCGAGAATTGCCGACTCTGGCGCGACGACGAACCGCGCGAAAGCGTCATGGTGTTCATCGGCCGCGACCTGCCGGAAGCCGCCTTCCGCGAGGCCTTCGCCCACTGCGTGGAAGAATGGGCATGATTACGGCGGCAGTCAGTGAACGCACCGCCGAGATCGTCGAGGCGTCCGCCCTGACCGGCCTGGTGCGCATCTTCGAGGCGGAGGTCGGGCTTTGCCACCTGCCGCGTCCGAGCGACCCCACCATCGACGCCTACCTGGTGGCGGCCGCGCCCCGACTCGGCGCGGGCCTGCGCCAGGTGGTGCCGGTGGCGCGCGGACTGCCCGCCTCGATCTTGCCCGATCTGCCCGGGCGCCAGGCCCTGGTCAACGACATCGCCTTCCTGGCCGCACTCTACGGCGAACTGCTCGGCTGCGACCACGCGGCCTTGCGCCTGGAGGTGGTCGGCCGCGCCATGTGCCCGCGCTTCCATGTCGATCGCACCGGCATCCGCCTGCTCTGCACCTGGCGTGGACCCGGCACCGAGTGGTTGCGGGAGAACAGCGCCGACCGGAGCAAGCTGGGGGCCGGGGCGGGAGGGCTCGACGACGCCGGTTCCGGCCTGATCCTGGACCCGGGCGGCATCGGCCGGGTCGCCCCCTACGCCATCGCCCTGCTCAAGGGCGAGCTGTGGCAGGGCCATGCCGGCCACGGCGTCATCCACCGCTCCCCCGCCGTGCCGCCGGAGTCAGCCCCGCGTGTGCTGCTGGCGCTGGACGCGGTGTGGGACTGAACATTCTGGAGAAACCATGCCTGCGCAAACCGACCCCCGCCTGCCCGTCACCGTCCTCTCCGGCTTCCTCGGCGCCGGCAAGACCACCTTGCTGAATCACATCCTGCACAACCGCGAGGGCCGCCGGGTGGCGGTCATCGTCAACGACATGAGCGAGGTGAACGTCGACGCCGCGCTGCTGCGGGACGGCGGCGCCGCGCTGTCGCGCACCGAGGAGAAGCTGGTGGAGATGAGCAACGGCTGCATCTGCTGCACCCTGCGCGAAGATCTGCTGGTGGAAGTGTCGCGCCTTGCGCGGGAAGGCCGCTTCGACTATCTGGTCATCGAATCCACCGGCATCGGCGAGCCCCTGCCGGTGGCGGAAACCTTCACCTTCGAGGACGAGCACGGCATTTCCCTGTCGAAGCTCACCCGCCTGGACACCCTGGTCACCGTGGTCGACGCGCGCAACTTTCTCGACGACTACGCCAGCGAGGATCTGCTGGCGCAGCGCGGCGAATCCCTGGGCGAGGAGGACGAGCGCACCGTGGCCACCCTGCTGGTGGACCAGATCGAGTTCTGCGACGTCATCGTCATCAACAAGGCGGACCTGGTGAGCCCCGGCGAACTCGCCCGGCTGGCCTCCCTGCTGCATACCCTCAACCCGCGCGCCAAGCTGGAAGTGGCCAGCCACGGCCGGGTGGACCTGGGCAGCGTGCTCGACACCGGCATGTTCGATTTCGAGCAGGCCGCGCGGGCGCCGGGCTGGCTGCGGGAGATGCGCGGCGAGCACGTGCCGGAGACCGAGGAATACGGCATCTCCAGCTTCGTCTACCGCGCGCGCAAGCCTTTCCATCCGCTGCGGCTGTGGGACTGGATGCACACCGAGTGGCCCGGCGTGGTGCGCGCCAAGGGCTGGTTCTGGCTGGCCAGCCGGCCGGAATGGGCGGGGGTGGTGTCGCTGGCCGGCGCCACCCGCGATCACGGCCCCGGCGGTTTGTGGCCGGAAGGCGTCGACGGCCGGGGCCGGACGGTGCGCGACGCGCGTCAGGAAATCGTGCTCATCGGCATGCGCATGCAGCCCGAGGAACTCACGGCCTGCTTCGATGCCTGTCTGTTGACCGACGCGGAAATGGCCCTGGGCGAGGCGGCCTGGCGCGCGATCGACGACCCCTTTCCCCGCTGGCGCATGGCGGAATCTTCCGAAACCCAAACCGAGAACGAGGTGAATGCATGAAACGATCCGCCCCCCTTTTGCTGGCCCTGGCCCTGGCCATGCCCGCCCTGGCCCATGACGACCACAAACATGGCCACAAGCACCCGCACCAGCACGCCCACGTGCACGGCCAGGCCGAGTTGAAGGTAGCGGTGGACGGCGGCAGGCTGGACCTGCGCCTGGAGTCGCCGCTGGAGGCGGTGCTGGGCTTCGAGCACGCGCCGCGCAACGACAAGGAGCGTGCCGCCGTCGCCAGCTTGCGCAAGACCCTGGCGGTCGGCGAGCAGTTGTTCGCGCCGACCACGGCGGCCGGCTGCAAGCTCGCGGAAACCCGCGTCATTTCCGACGTGCTCGACGGCAAGCCGGGCGCCGGCGAGGACGGCCACGGCGACGTGGTGGCGGAATACCGCTTTGCCTGTGCCCAGCCCGACAAGCTGACCGGCCTGGAAGCGCGCCTGTTCAGCAACTTCCCCAAACTGCGCCGGTTGGATGTGCAGGTGGTGAGCGGCAAGGGGCAGACCGCCCGGCGGCTCACACCGAGGATGCGGCTGTTGTCTTGGTAAGCTAGCGGTCGTCATGACGACCGCACCGCTCCTTCTCCTGGAAGACCTGGAATTCCGCTGGCCGGGCCAGACGGAGGCTTGCCTGGACATCCCGGCGCTGCGCCTGGAGGCGGGCGAGCAGGTGTTCCTGCACGGCGCTTCGGGCTCCGGCAAGAGCACGCTGCTCAACCTGGTGGCCGGCGTGCTGGCGCCGACGCGGGGCCGGGTGGAGGTGCTGGGCCAAGTACTGGGCGAGCTGTCCGCCGCCGATCGCGACCGTTTCCGCGTCGATCACGTCGGCCTGATCTTCCAGCAGTTCAACCTCATCCCCTATCTCTCGGTGCTCGACAACGTCCTGCTGCCCTGCCGATTTTCGCGGCGGCGGCGCGAGCGGGCCGGCGACGCGCGCGCGGCGGCGGCCACCCTGCTGCGCCATCTGGACCTGGCGGAAAGCCTCTGGCGACGTCCCGCCACCCAGCTTTCCGTGGGCCAGCAGCAGCGCGTGGCGGCGGCCCGCGCGCTGATCGGCCGGCCCGAACTGCTCATCGCCGACGAGCCCACCTCGGCCCTCGACGCCGCCCGCCAGGAAGCCTTCCTCGACCTGCTGCGGCGCGAGTGCGTGGATTCCGGCGCCGCCCTACTTTTCGTCAGCCACCACCGCCGTCTGGAACGCGGCTTCGGCCGCGCCCTGGCGATGGCCGAACTGAACCGGGCGCCGGCGGAGGCGGCATGAGGGCGCTGCTTCCCCTGGCCCTGAAAAGTGCCTGGAACCGCCGCTACAGCCTGGGCCTGACCCTGCTCGCGGTGACCCTTTCGGTCACCCTGCTGCTGGGCATCGAGCGCCTGCGCCAGGACGCCCGCGACGGCTTCGCCCAGGCCGTGTCCGGCACCGACCTGGTGGTGGGCGCGCGCGGCAGCCCCCTGCAACTGCTGCTCTACTCCGTATTCCGCATGGGCGAGGCCAGCCACAACCTGGGCTGGGACAGCGCCCGCGCCCTGGCCGCGCATCCCGCGGTGGCCTGGACCATCCCCCTGTCGCTGGGCGACTCGCATCGCGGCTACCCGGTGCTGGGCACGACGTCCGCCTACTTCGAACACTTCCGCTTCGGCGACAGGCAGCCCCTCGCCTTCGCCGCCGGCCAGCCCTTCGCCGGCCTGTTCGAGGTAGTGCTGGGGGCCGAGGTGGCGCGCAAGCTGGGCTACCGCCCGGGCGAACGCATCACCCTCAGCCACGGCATGGGCGGCGAGGGGCTCGCCGAGCACGGCGACAAGCCCTTCACCGTGGTGGGCATCCTCGCCCCCACCGGCACGCCGGTGGACCGCACCCTGCACATCGGCCTGGAAGCCCTGGAAGCCATCCACCTGGACTGGCAGGGCGGCGCCCCCATCCCCGGCCTGAATATCCCACCGGAGCTGGTGAAGAAGTTCGACCTCACTCCCAAGTCCGTCACCGCCGTGCTGGTCGGCCTGAAGAGCCGGGCGGCGGTGTTCGCCATGCAACGCCACGTCGCCGACTACCGCGACGAACCGCTGATGGCCGTGCTGCCCGGCGTCGCCCTGTCGCAACTGTGGGAACTGCTGGGCGTGGCCGAAGGGGTGCTGCGCGCGGTCTCCGCCCTCGCCGTCGCCGCCGGCCTCGCCGGCCTGGTGGCGGTGGTGCTCGCCAGCCTCGACCAGCGCCGGCGCGAACTCGCCATCCTGCGCGCCAACGGCGCCCGCCCGCGCGACATCTTCCTGCTGCTGGCGCTGGAGGGCGGCGCCGTCACCCTGGCCGGCGCCCTGCTCGGCCTGACCCTGCGCACCGTCCTGGTGCTCGGCCTGGGACCCTGGGTGCAGGCCGAATACGGCCTCGTCCTGCGCGCCGACTGGCCCGGCAGCGGGGAACTGTACGCCCTGGGCGGGGTCCTCCTGGCTGGTCTTCTGGCCAGCCTGCTGCCCGGCTGGCGGGCTTATCGTCTATCCCTGGCCGACGGCATGACGCCGCGCCTGTGAGGTTCCCATGAAAAAGATCTGGCTCCTGCCCTTCCTGCTGGCCTTTTCCCTTGCGGCATCCGCCCAGGGCAAGCCGGACTTCAAGGTGGGCGACCGCCTGCCCGCCGCCGCCGGCAAGGCCAAGACCGCCTACCCGGAGACCAGTTGGGACGATCTGCTGCCCAAGGGCTGGGACCCGCTGGCCGCCTTCAAGGGCCTGGACGTTTCCAAGCTGAGCGATTCCGACCCCCGCGCCGACGAGGCCCTGCGCAAACTGCGCAAGGCCTGGGACGCCGCCCCCGCCAACGAATCCATGAACGGCCGCAACATCCGCATCGCCGGCTTCCTGGTGCCCCTGGAATGGGGCGACAAGAACCTGCGGGAATTCCTGCTGGTGCCCTACTTCGGCGCCTGCATCCACGTCCCCCCGCCCCCCGCCAACCAGATCATTCACGTCATCGCCGAAAACCCCGCGAAAGGCATGCAGGCCATGGACCCGGTATGGGTGGAAGGCACCGTGGAAATCGCCCTGTCCACCACCGAGATGGGCAATTCCAGCTACCGCATGAAGGCGCGGAGCGTGAGCAAGTACAAGAAGTAGGTGGCGCAGGGGCGCCCCTTGCCGCTGGGCGCGAAACGCGCGTAGATTGCCGCGTACCAAAGGGGTCAGAGTAAATGTACCCACCAATCTCGTCGTTCCCTCGCAGGCGGGAACCCATAACAATCAACAACCTGGATCCCCGCCTGCGCGGGGATGACGATTCCATCAGTGATTCCTCAGTCAAACGGGCAAACGGGGTCAGAAACGGGCAAGCGGAATCGGCAAACGGGGTCAGAGCTAATCAACCTTCAAGCCACGAAGTAACCCGAGCCCGACGCCTTCATTCCTTACCATCCCTGACACCATGTCCGCCGAACGCATCGCGAAACTCCTTGAAGACATCCGCTTTCTCGATCCCGCGCGCTTCGAGCTTGTGCAGGCGCTGCGGGAGTTGATCCTCGGCTTGGACGCGGGCATTACCGAGGAGGTGAAGTACGGCGGTTTCCTGTTTTCCGCCGGCAAGCCGTTTTGCGGTGTCTTCTCCTACGCGAAACACGTTTCGCTGGAGTTCGTCGCGGGCGCGTCGCTGCCGGACAGGTTCCAGGTTCTGGAAGGCGCAGGGAAATTTCGCCGCCACATCAAGCTGGCATCGGCTGGGGACATCACTCGCAAACACGTGCGTGAATACCTCGGCCTGGCGCTCGGGGCGGCGGCGAAGCCGTGAGACTGGGGTGGTGTCGCGCCGCATGCGGGTTGCGCCCGAGCGTGGTTTTCGCGGTGGCGCTGGGCTTGTCCTGGGCCGTCCTTTCCGTGGTCTATGTCGCGGACCTGGCCGTGCACGGTGCCACCACGTCTTCGGCGCTTGCCTGGCTGTATTATCCGGGCGTCGCCCTTTACGTGCTGATCAACGGTTCACTGCTGTTTGGGTCCGGTTTGGGCGGCGCAGGGGAGTACGCGGTGTTCGTGCTGGGTTCGGCGCTCGGCTGGGCGCTGCTTTGTGTACTTCTTCATGTCGCTTGCAGCATGCTCCGCGCCGCATTGACTAAGCCTTGAGGGAAGCGGAGCCGCCCGCCGTTTTCGGTTCAGGGCCGCGTCCGCCTTATACGGGTCCGGGGCCGGCATCCATACTTTTCCGGCATCTGTAACGCCGGGCTTCCCAATACCGAGGAGCACAAGCATGCAGCAATGGGTTTTTCTGTCCGTGGCGATCGTCAGCGAAGTCATCGCGACTTCGGCGTTGAAGGCGTCCGAAGGTTTTACCCGCTTATGGCCGTCCGTCATCGTCACCGTCGGCTATGCATCCGCGTTCTACTTTTTGTCGCTCACGCTGAAGACCATCCCGATCGGCGTGGCTTATGCGATTTGGTCCGGCGTGGGCGTTGCGCTGATCGCCCTGATCGCCTGGCTGTTCTTCGGGCAGGTGCTGGACACGCCCGCGCTCATCGGTCTGGCGCTGATCATCGCCGGTGTGGTGGTCCTCAATGTGTTCTCGAAGACGCTCGCCCACTGATGGCCGGGCGGTCCGACTCATTTACGGCGATTGGCGTGTTGCCAGGCTGCTTTCCAGCGCATCCCCCAGCTCCCGCCAGGAAATGGCCGGGAAAGGACTACGCGGCTGCCCCGGGTCGCCACCCATGACGACCATGTCCTGAGTGGGTCCGGGCAGCGCGGGAAATCAGGTCCGGTGTTCCGCGTCGATCTTCACGTAGTCGGAGGAGAACTCGTAGGTCCACATGATGGACACCTGGGCAAACCTTACCGATGAGCCGGAGTGGAGCGATGCATCCGCGGTTTCCGGATGACGCACAATGCGCGTCTTATTGTTGAAATCAAGGGCGTAACTTGGAAATCACCTTGTTGTGGATCTTGTCCGTCATCCTGATTCTGGTGGGCCTGGCGGGCACCGTGCTGCCTGTTCTGCCGGGCACCGTGCTGGTCTGGGGCGGCATCGTCCTGGCGGCCTGGATTGACGATTTCACTCGTGTCGGCATGACCACCGTGGTGGTGATCACGGTGCTGGCGGTGCTGGCCTGGGCCTTGGACTATGTGTCCGGGCTCCTCGGCGCTAGGAAAGCCGGCGCCAGCAAGCTGGCTCTGCTGGGGGCGGCAGTGGGCACGGTGCTGGGTCTTTTCATGGGTCTGGTGGGCGTGTTCTTCATGCCCCTGGTCGGCGCCGCCGTGGGCGAGTACCTGGCGCGGAGAGACCAGACCCGCGCCGTCCAGGTCGGGGTCGCCACCTGGGTCGGCATCATGTTGGGGATCCTCGCCAAAGTGGGGCTGGCATTCATCATGGTGGGCATTTTTGGTGCGGCCCTGCTGTTTTGAGAGAGTTCCGGGCGCGTGGAGCGGGGAAGTAGTGTCGAGGATCCAGGGGGTTGCTCGGGGCGGGCCAAAGGGGTCCGGGACAATGGGGTCCGGGACAATGGGCTCTGATTCCATGCATGCGCCCCTCTACCGCGAATCCGCAACATTGATTTCCTCAGGCGCAGGCACTTAAACGCCAAGGGGATATTTCAGCAGCCAGTCAACGCGAACAGGGCCACAAAAAAAACGGCCCGTCCTGAGACGGGCCGTTGTTGAGCGCCCCCCGGCGGGGGGGCAGGCGGGAAAATCAAGCTGCCTTGGTGTCGATGTCGCCTTCCAGGCTGGGGTAGCGCACGTGGTCGACCAGTTCCTGGATCTCCTTGGACGGGGCCGGGGAGAGCAGGGAGCCGATGATCACGCCCAGGAAGCCGGCGGGCATGCCGAAGATGCCGGCGGAGATGGGCTTGATGCCGAACCACTCGTTGGCGGGAACGCCGCCGAAGAAGGGGTAGGTGATGTACATGTAGTACATGCACACGGCCAGGCCGGCGGTCATGCCGATGACGGCACCCAGGTAGTTGGCGCGCTTCCAGAACACCCCCAGGACCAGGGCGGGGAAGAACGCCGACGCGGCCAGCGAGAACGCCGCACCCACCAGGAACAGGATGTCGCCCGGCTTCAACGAGGTCACGTAGGCCGCGCACAGGGCCACCACCAGGAGCAGGGTCTTGGAGATGGTGATGCGGCGGACGGTGGACGCGTTGGGGTCGATCATCTTGTAGTAGACATCGTGCGACAGGGCGTTGGCCATGGTCAGCAGCAGGCCGTCGGCGGTGGACAGCGCGGCGGCCAGACCGCCGGCGGCGACCATGCCCGAGATGACGTAGGGCAGGCCGGCGATCTCCGGTGTGGCCAGCACGATCAGGTCGCCGCCGATGGTGATCTCGGCGAGCTGCACGATGCCGTCCCCGCTGATGTCGGCGATCCTCATCAGTGTCGCGTCCACCGCCGACCAGTTGGAAACCCAGGCCGGTAGCGCGGCGAACGACGAGCCCACGAGGCTGTTGTACACCTCGAACTTCACCAGCACGGCCAGGGCCGGGGCGGTGAAGTAGAGCAGGAAGATGAAGAACAGCGACCAGAACACCGACTTGCGCGCTTCACGCACCGAGGGGGTGGTGTAGTAGCGCATCAGGATGTGCGGCAGCGAAGCGGTACCCACCATCAGGCACAGCACCAGGGTGATGAAGTTGAGCCGCTTGGTGTCGGAGGCCTTCTTGTCCTCGGCCTTGGCCTTGGCGATTTCCTCGGCGCTGGCGTCGGGGTTGGCCGTCAGCAGCTTCTTCTCGGCGCCCGCGCCGGCGAAGGCGGTGGCGTGCGCCGGCACCGCGCCGGTCCTCGCCTTGTGGCCGTCGGCGGCTTTCTTCCAGTCGGCCTTGAGCGCGGCGGCGGTAGCCGGGATCTTCGACGGGTCGGCGGCGGCGGCGCGCACTTCGGCGACGAAGGCGTCACCGTTGCCGGCGGCGACCGCATCGTCCAGCGCCTTGATCTTCGCTTCCAGCTCGGTCTGCTTTTCCTTGTGCGCGGCGCGGGCCTTGGCCTCGAGCGCGCCCTTGTCGGTGGCCGGATTGTTCAGATCCTTCTCCAACTGGGTGACCTGCTGCAGCACGCTGCCGTAGGCGATCTGCGGGACCGGGTTGCCGGTGTGCTTCACCGACAGCCAGACCACCGGGATCATGTAGGCGATGATCAGGATGATGTACTGGGCCACCTGGGTCCAGGTCACCGCGCGCATGCCGCCGAGGAAGGAACACACCAGGATGCCGGCGAGGCCGACGAACACACCCACCTGGAACTCCAGGCCGGTGAAGCGGCTGGTGATCAGGCCGACACCGTAGATCTGCGCCACCACGTAAACGAAGGAGCAGATGATGGCCGCCAGCACGCCCAGGGTCCGGGGCAGGTTGCCGCCGTAGCGGGCGCCCAGGAAGTCGGGAATGGTGAACTGGCCGAACTTGCGCAGGTAGGGCGCCAGGAACAGCGCCACCAGCACATAGCCGCCGGTCCAGCCCATGACGAAGGCGAGGCCGTCATAGCCGGTCAGGTACAGGGTACCCGCCATGCCGATGAAGGACGCCGCCGACATCCAGTCGGCGCCGGTGGCCATGCCGTTGAACAGCGCGGGCACGCGGCGTCCGGCGACGTAGTACTCCGACACGTCGGCGGTCTTCGACATGATGCCGATGCCGGCGTAGAGGCCGATGGTGGCCGCCAGGAAGATGTAGCCGATCCATTTCGGCGGCATGCCCATCTGTTCCAGGATGGCCAGGACGATGACGAAGGCGATGAAGCCGCCGGTGTAGAAACCGTAGTACTTCTTCAACTGATTGAAGAAGGCCTTGTTGGAAGTTGCCGCGGTCGCCATGTCAGTCCTCCCCTTCGTGGACGCCATAGTCCTTGTCCATCTGGTTCATTTTGTTGGCGTAGAACCAGATGACAATGACGTAGATGATCAAAGCTCCCTGGGCGCCCATGTAGAAGGCGAAGGGAAAGCCCGCGATGACGATTTCGTTGAGTTCCTTGGCGAACCAGATCACGACGAAGGTCACTACGAACCAGATGGCGAGCAGAACCGCGGTCAGCCGCAGATTCTTGCTCCAGTACTCACGGTGCTTGTCCGTCAGTTGCATTGCGCTCCTCCATTTGGAAACAAGGTGGCACTGTCTGGGAAGCCCGCGTGAGCGGACCCTCCTCCCCCAGACCCGTGCGCAGACAGCCACGCAGCGGCTCGCGGAGTATAGCCGGAAAGAAGCCGGCTCAATCCACTCGAAATAGAAATAAGCCGTTGATTAGAAAGGGCTAATTTTGCACTGCACAAACCGATTCGCCGATCGGCGGGGTCAGCCGGTCCAGTTGATCCAGCGCTGCGCCTTCTCCAGATCCTGCAGGTTGCGGTAGCAGGAGGACTGTTTGTCGCGTGCCAGCGGCAGCGCGCAGAGGAACAACTGGGCGGTGGCGAGGGCGTCGGCGAGCGCGCTGTGGCGCGCGAAATTGCTGATCTCGAAGTAGTTGGACCAGTCGTCGAGGGCGCGGTAGCGTTTCGCGAACTGGGGCAGCAGGCCGGGCATGACATAGGCCAGGTCAACCCACGGGTGCTTGAACTCGAAACCCAGGTATTCCTTGACCGCGCGTTTGATCATGGTCTGGTCGAAGGTGACGTGAAAGGCCACCAGCGGCGACTTGCCCAGGAAATCGAGGAAGCGCAGCAGCGCCTCCGCCGGCTCCAGGCCCTCGCGCTGGGCCTCGCCGCCGATGCCGTGGATGAGGATGTTGTCCTTGGCGCTGATGCGGTCCTGGCGCAGCACGATCTCGAAGCTGTCGGCCATCACCACCTCGCCGTTTTCCACGGCGCAGGCGCCGATGGCGATGAGGCGGTCGCGGGCCAGGTCGAGGCCGGTGGTTTCCACGTCCACCACGACGTAGCGGGTGGCGTCGAAGTCCGCGGAAAGATCGGCTTCGGCGCGTCCGCGCCAGGCCTCCAGTTGTCCGGCGAGGTCGGGTTCGAGCTGGACTCGGCGGCCGAACAGGCGATCGAACAGGCCCATGGCTTACACCTTGTAGTCGAGGGCCAGCCGGGCCTGCACCTTGCGCGCCTGGCGGAAGGATTCCTTGAGGATGCGGCGGTCCAGGTCGTTCAGCTCCTCCGGGTCGATGCGGTTGTCCATCGCCTTGCCGGCCTGCATTTCCTCGTGCTGGCCGTTCAGCCGCAGCATCTGGATGAAGAAGAAGGAGGACAGCCAGGCCTCCACCTCGGATTCCGGGATGTTCAGCTTCGGCGCCGCTCCGCGCAGGCGCGGGGCGGTGCCGGTGGCGGCGACGCCGGTGGCCAGGGCGAATACCCGCGCGGCGTCGACGAAGGGCGTGGTGCCATTGAGCTTGAGGTCGAGGGTATTGGCCTGGTCGCCCTCGCCATCCACCACGAAGTCGCGCACCAGGCCCAGGGGCGGCCGGTTGCGCAGGGCGTTGGCCGCCATCTGGTGCAGGAAACGGGGGGTGGCCACGGTTTTCGCCAGCAGCCAGGTTTGCAGTTCCTCGGCCAGTTTTTCCTGGCCCAGCAGCGGGCGGAAGTCGAAGAAGATGCTGGCGTTGAGCAGGGACTCCGGGTCGCCGGAATCGATCCAGCGGGCGAAGCAGGTCTTCCATTCGTCGAGGGACAGGCACCACTTGGGGTTCATCGCCATGATCTCGCCCTTGCACAGCGGGAAGCCGCAGGCATCGAGGGCGCGGTTGATGCGCTCGGCCAGCGGCAGCAGGCAGGCGCGCACCTGATCCGGCGTCTCGCCCTCGGGCACGGTGAAGATGAGGCCGTTGTCCTGGTCGGTGGACAGCGTCTGCTCCAGCCGCCCCTCGGAGCCGAACGCAAGCCAGCAGAAGGCGTAGCGGCAGTCCTTGGTGGCCGAGCATTCGAGTTCGATGACGCGCTGCGTGAGCAGGTCGTTGAGCGTGGACAGAATCTGGGTGAGCTGCTCGGCGGCCACGCCCTGGGCCATCATGTTGTGGCCCAACTGGCGGATGTCCTCGGAGGCGCGCACCAGGGTGTCCAGGTCCATGGCGCTGCGCAGGGTCGCGGAAATCTGGGTGACGCCGACGCGTTGCAGGGAGAACAGATCCTTTTCCGAGATGACCCCGGTCAGGCGGCCGCCATCCGCCACCAGCACGTGGCGGAAGCCGTGCCGCGCCATGAGCATGGCGGCTTCGAAGGCGTGGGCATTGGAGGGCAGGGAGACCGGGTTGGGCGTCATCACCTCGCGCATCGGGGTGGCGAGGTCGGTGGCGGGCAGGATGACGCGGCTGATCAGGTCGCGTACCGAGAACACGCCCACCGGCCGGTCGCCGTCCTCCACCACGACGATGGCGCTGATGCGGTTTTCCTGGATGGTGTCCAGGGCCTCGCGCAGCGGGGTTTCCGGCCGGCAGGTGACCGGCTTGCGCCGGGCGATGCTGGAAAGCGGGCTGCGCAGCGACTGCTGTTCCGCCGTGGTCGCGGCATAGCGGGCCTGCACGCTGCGCTGCGAGCGTTCCAGCAGGGCGGCGATGCGGCGCGTGCAGAAATCCTGGAACACCGGGGAAAGGCGAAGCAGCTCGCGGAATTCGTCTGCCGACAGCTCATAAGTGAAGACGTCGGTGAGGGCGGTGAAGGTGGAAATCGCCACGCGTCCGCCCAGCAGGGCGCCGAGCGGGAAGGATTCGCCCTCGTGCAGTTCCAGCCAGGCATTGCCGGAATCACCCTGTTCCACCTGCACGGCGCCCTGCTTGATGATGTACAGGCGCTTGACGTCGCCGTGTTCCGGCGACAGCAGCACCTCGTTCTTGCCGTAGTAGGCCAGCTTGAGCCGCTCGGCCAGCCAGATCAGGTGCTCCCGCGCCATGCTGTCGAAGGGCGCGAAGCGGCTCAGGTGTTCGGCGGTGGCCAGGATGAGGGAGTTGGGAGCGGGCATGGCGGTTGACTGGCACGAGAACCCGTAGCTTATGCCATTAGGCCCGCTTGCTGGAATGTCCCGTGTGGCGCGGCGCGGGGCATATTTGTTCTGGCTTCCAAGTCCGAAATTCCAGCGCGCGCGAATCGGAATGCGCGATGGCAACGATGGATTGCGCGTCCATAGACGCTCAACGGTGTGGTTGATAAGCGCGGGGGGCGAGCAGGGCGATCAGGTGTCAGCCCCCCCAGACAAGCCCGGAGGCCGCGGCTGGGAAGTCAGAGGCCGACTTCAGTGCGCCGTCGCGCCTTCCGCGTGGATGCCGGTGTTCTGGCGCACGTAGAGTTCGTCCCACATCTCCTCGGCGCGCTTGTCGCGGAACATGAGCGAGAACACGATGACGCAGAGGAAGCCCAGGGGGATGGAGATGAGGCCGGGGTTCTTCAGCAGGAAGAAGGGCTTTTCCAGGCCCATCATGCTGGTGGTCTGGCCGTCGAACTTCCTCAGGTCGGACTCCGCCTTGGCCTTGGCCTTCTCGGTGGCGACGATGTCCTGCTTCACCTTCGCGATGTCCTTGGCGTCGGTCAGGGTGGCCAGCTTCTCGTTCAACAGGGTCAGCTTCTCGGCCGCGCCCGGTTTGGCCGGCTTCTCGGCGGAAGCGGCTCTTTCCGGGGTGTAAGCCACACAGCCGTCCAGGGCGAACAGCTCGCACAGGAGGCTGGAGGCGGGCTGGGCCGGCCGTGCCTGCATGGCGGGCTGGGCGGGTTCGCCTTGCAGCACCTTCCTGGCTTCCTTGAGCACGGCCTGCGGGTAGGTCATGTTCGGAGAGATCATCACCAGGCCGATGGCGGTCATGGCGCCGACGATCATGCCGACGACGATGCCGTAGGTGTTGGCGCGTTTCCAGTAGAGGGTGAAGAAGATGGCGGGCAGGTTGCTGGAGGCGGCCACGGCGAAGGCCATGCCGACCAGGTGGGCGACGTTCTGGCCTTCGGCGGCGATGCCGACGGCGATGGCCAGGATGCCGACGATCACCGAGGAGAGGCGCGCGGCGATGACCTGTTCCTGTGGCGAGGCGCGGTCACCCTTGATGACACCGACGTAGATGTCGTGCGCCATGGCGGAAGCCGCCGCCAGCACCAGGCCGGCCACCACCGCGACGATGGTGGCGAAGGCGACGGCGGCGACGAAGGCGAGGAACAGGTTGCCGAGCATGGAGTCGGCGCCGCCGCCGACGTACTGGGCCAGCAGCGGGGCAGCCATGTTGCCGCCCTTGTCCAACGCGAGGATGTCGACCGGGCCGACGTTGATGGCGGCGCCCAGGCCCAGGAACAGGGTGAGCACGTAGAAGCCGCCGATGATGCCCATCGCCCAGAGCACCGACTTGCGCGCGTCCTTCGCGGTGGGCACGGTGAAGAAGCGCATCAGGATGTGCGGCAGGCCGGCGGTGCCCAGCACCAGGGCCATGCCCAGGGAGATCTGGTCGATGGGGTTCTTCAGGAACAGGCCCGGCTCCAGGAAGCGCTGGCCGAGTTCCTCGGGCGTCATGTTGGTGGCGGCGTCACCCACCAGCTTCGCTACCTGCGCCTGCACCTTGGGATCAACGACCACGGCCTGCAGGAAGCCGGGCAGGGAGAAGCCGTACTGGCCCCAGGTGAACAGCACCAGCAGGATGGAGGCGGTGACCAGCAGCACGGCCTTGATGATCTGCACCCAGGTGGTGGCCTTCATGCCGCCGAACACGACGTAGGTCAGCATCAGCACGCCGACGCCGATGACGGAGACGTGGTAGTCGATGCCCACCAGGGTCTTGATCAGCACGCCGCCGCCGACCATCTGCGCGGTCAGGTAGAAGGTGGAGACGGTGATGGTGGAGACGGCGGCGACGGTTTTCGAGGCCTTGGGGTCGTTGCGGAAGGCGAGGATGTCGCCCAGTGTGTACTTGCCGATGTTGCGGCAGGGCTCGGCGATCACCAGCAGCACGGTGATGTAGGCGACCAGGAAGCCCACCGAGTACATGAAGCCGTCGTAGCCGTACAGCGAGATGAGACCGGCGATGCCGAGGAAGGAGGCGGCGGAGAGATAGTCGCCGGCGATCGCCCAGCCGTTCTGCACGCCGGTGACCGAGCGGCCGGCGGCGTAGAACTCCGAGGTGGAGTGGGTCTGCCGCGCCGCCCAGTAGGTGACGTACATGGTCAGGGCGATGATGCCGCCGAACACGGCGAAGGTCATCCATTTGTATTCGTCGGCCACCGCGCCGGAACCGGCGAAGGCGAGGGTGCTGACGAGCGCCAGGGCGGCGGCGCCGCCAATCAGTTTCAGGTTCATGGCGGGGTCCTTACTTGATGTGCTGCGCGTCGCGGATGATCTCTTCGGCCATCGCGTCGAATTCCTTGTTGGCGCGCCGCGCATAGATGCCGGCGATGGCCCAGGCGACGAGGAATTGCGAGAGGGCGAAGACGATGCCGATGTTGAGCGGGCCCCACACCTTCACCTTGAACAATTCCTGGAAGTAGGCCGAGCCGATGGGCAGCAGGAAGTAGAAGATGACGGAGAACAGCATCAGCCCCCAGAGAAAGGCGGTCTTCTTTCTGTGCAGGGTCTGAAAGCGCGGGTCGGCGTCGATCGCCGCCCAGTTCATCGCGGTTTTTGCCATGGCATCACTCCAAAGGTAGAAGCGTCCGCCTTCCCCTCGGACGGTGGAGTGATGCTACGCGGCGGGACTTACAGGCCCCTTACATCGCGGACACGAGGGTCTGAATTGAGACCGCCGCCTTACCCGCTCCACGGGTTTTCCCCGGCCGGGGGCAGCGCCTTCGGAGCGGCCTCGCGGCCCGGAAATGGAAACCCCCCGGACGAGCCGGGGGGCGGTGTCCGTCGCCGAGACGACGGACGGGGGAGGATCGGTACGGCCGCCGGGCGGTCGGGTTGCGGTATCCTAGCCATGCCGCCTTACGCCATCCTTACGCCGTGCGAGTGCTCATCGTCGAGGACGATCCCATCCTGCAGGACAGCCTGGCCCGCGCCATGCGCGCCGCCGGCTACGCCACCGATCTCGCCATGGACGGCGAAGCGGCGCTGGCCCTGCTGCGCGCCGGCGGCTTCGACCTGGTCATCCTCGACCTCGGCCTGCCCCGCCTCGACGGTTTGCAGGTGCTCAGCCGCCACCGCGCCGCCGGCCATCTGACGCCGGTGCTCATCCTCACCGCCCGCGATGGCGTCGAGGACCGGGTGAAAGGCC
>Ga0194126_10003241_pt1 | contig 25963 bp, 19 predicted proteins | sample TA2KigC150mmetaG_FD_148641 | JGI IMG/M metagenome (GOLD analysis project Ga0194126, IMG submission 148641) | Freshwater microbial communities from Lake Tanganyika, Tanzania - TA2015035 Kigoma Deep Cast 150m | ecosystem: Environmental > Aquatic > Freshwater > Lake | place: Tanzania: Lake... | reverse complement strand
GGTTCATGAGACGCGCATTTATAATTCTTGTTCGGTCTCCACGTTCAGTGTGGGAAACAACAATTAGCCGTTTCTGGAGTGACAGCCCAAAGGTGATATATCGGTTTTCGCTTAAAGAATGATCTGGGTCATCAAATGTAATTGCCAAAGGATCACCGAAGATTGTAGCTGCCTCCTGAAACGTAACCCCGTGTTTTTTACGGAGAGCTAACCGGTGGCTGTAAGCCATCCGGTTGAGCGATTGGTTAGGGCATAATTTTTTTAAGGAGCCATCGAATGAATTCAATAATTAGTGGGATAGCCATAATAATACTCAATACGATTGCACTAATTGCAATTTTGGTGGCGCGCTCTGAGTTGCGTAAAGCCTTGCGTGAAATGGATAGGTTTTCTTCAGAACGGTCCTCTGCACGTTCAGCCGCTTTAGCTTCTTCAGTTTTAAGCCAAGCGGAAACACGGTCACGGTCCAAAATATGAAACTGGTTCAGTGAGTACATATGCAATACTTTTGGAACGCCGAGGCGCTCAAGTTCTGGATATAAATCGTCTCCATATGATTTGTGTCTCATAGAAAGCCCTAACAGATATTAGACGGAAATATTATATTGTGATAAAATAATTCCGCCTATTATTAAAGGTTTGATTGTCATTTAACCTATTGAAATTAATATGGGCTCTTCGATTAAAACCATGGATACTGGAAATTTCAAGGTTCACAATAATTTCTGGGAGGCTTACGAGGGATGTGCAGAAGAAAACAGGGTGCCTCCTGATCTTTTGCTGTTTTTTTCTTAGAATAACTTTTCCTGAATGATAATATAGCAGAGACTCCGATAAGACCAAGCCCAGAGGTCTTATCGGACGGAGAAACATTATCAAAAAAGGATATGAGGGTCAAGATATTTGATGTGATTACTGAAAAAAACCAGATATCTTTAATTACTTCTTGATCTTCTCCTGCTTGAAGATTTCGTTCGCTTCTTTGACGGATGCTTTTTTATGGATGATGGCACGCAAAGCCTTGATCATAGCTACAGGATGTTCGTTTTGCCAGATATTCCTCCCGAGATTGACACCGATGGCGCCTTTCTCCATTCCGTCGTGGACGAACTCTAATACCTCTAAATCAGAACCCACTTTGGGTCCTCCTGCCATCACCACAGGAACGGGACATCCGTGAACCACCTTATCAAAGTTCTCGCACCAGTAGGTTTTTACAATCCTTGCACCCAATTCAGCGGCAATTCTGGAACTAAGGGATAGATAACGCGCATCTCTCTTTTCTAACTCCTTCCCTACGGCTGTGACAGCCATCACAGGAATGCCATACTTTTCGCCCTCATCTACCAGTTTCGCAAGATTGAGAAGGTTTTCTTTCTCGTGATCGCTTCCAACAAAGATGGAGATTCCTACAGCCGCCACATTGAGACGAATGGCCTCCTCCATTGAGGTCGTGAGACCTTCGTCAGAAAGGTCTTTACCAACCATGCTCGTCCCGCCTGAAACCCTGAGGATGACGGGTTTCGTATGTTCAGGATCAATTGAAGCCCGAAGAACGCCCCTTGTCACAAAGAGGGCGTCACAATAAGGAAGCAAGGGCTTGATGGTCTCACCGGGTTTTTCCAGTTTCCGGGTCGGTCCCTGGAAATAACCATGATCGATGGGCAAAAAGAGACAATGCCCATCCGATTGAATCAACTGCGCCAAACGATTCTTCATTCCCCATTCCATGGTAACCTCCCACTCAATTTCGGATTTCGGAATTCGGATTTCGGAATTTTCAGAAAAAACCTTAAAATTCTAATTCTGCAATCTGAAATCTACAATTTGAAATTTACTTTCCAAGAATATATTTCACCACCAAATCCCCAACTCCCGAAGTGCTATACCCCATTTTGCCGGCGGTCAGGCTCTTCACATCAATTCTGACCACCTTCATGATAGCCTCTTCGACTCGCTTCGCCGCTTTTTCCTCCCCGAGGTTTTCGAGCATCATCTGGCATGCTGCAATAGCTGCCAACGGGCTGACAACCCCCTTCCCCGTATATTTGGGGGCAGAGCCGCCCATCGGCTCAAACATCGAAACCCCTTCAGGGTTGATATTTCCACCAGCCGCAATGCCTAACCCTCCCTGGATCATGGCTGCGAGGTCCGTGATGATGTCACCGAACATATTATCCGTCACGATCACGTCGAACCATTCCGGGTTCTTCACCATCCACATACAGATGGCATCCACATGGGCATAGTCCGTCTCGATATCTTCAAACTCCTTTGCCACTTCTTTGAACGTTCTCTCCCAGAGGTCGAAGGCATAGGTGAGGACATTCGTCTTTCCGCAGAGGGTCACCTTTTTCTTCTTGTTCCGCTTCCGGCAATATTGAAACGCATAACGGATACACCGTTCCACTCCTTTCCGGGTGTGGATCGCTTCCTGCACTGCAATTTCATCGGGAGTCCCTTTCTTATGAAATCCTCCTGCCCCTAAATAGGCCCCCTCTGTATTCTCCCGGACAACGATGAAATCAATATCCTCCGGCCCCTTGTCTTTCAAGGGAGTTTCCACGCCAGGGTAAAGTCTTACAGGCCTGAGATTGATATACTGGTCCAGTTCAAAACGGGTCCTCAACAGAATCCCCTTTTCAAGGATTCCTGGTTTCACATCCGGATGGCCGATCGCTCCAAGATAGATGACATCCATCTTTTTCAATTCTTCCAGGACTGGATCAGGAAGAATCTCTCCGGTCTTCAGGTAACGCTCGCCACTCAAATCATAATGAACGAGTTGGTATTTGAAATTGAACTTTTCGGAGATGGCTTTCAGAACCTTCAGCCCTTCAGCCACGACTTCAGGACCGGTTCCATCTCCAGGAATCACCGCAATTTTGTACATGGGTTAATGTCTCCTTACTATTTTTTTCCCTCTTCTCCCCCCTTAACTTAAGGGGGGATGAATGAGGGCGCTACAGAACCTTTTTAATTAAATCCCTCTGTATCTTTATTACAGCCAGCACAACGCTTTTTTGCCGATGTCTTTTCGGAAATGAACTCCATCCCAGGAAATCTTCTGAACAGCCTCGTAGGCTCTCTCAATCGCCTTGGGAATATTCATTCCCAAACCCGTCACACCCAGCACCCTACCCCCATTGGTCATGATCTTGCCATCGCTCAATGCTGTGCCCGCATGAAAGACAAAGACGTCCTCCATCCTCGCAACCTCTTTTAAACCTTCTATCACTTTTCCCTTCTGATAGGCTCCAGGATACCCCCTCGAAGCCATGACCACGCAGACCGAAGCCTTATTCTCCCATTCGAGCTTGCACCGGGAGAGATTTCCGGTGATACAAGCCTCCAGTATGGGGATAAGATCTCCTTTCATACGCATCAGCACCGGTTGAGTCTCAGGGTCCCCGAAGCGGGCATTGAATTCCAATACCTTTGGATGGCCATTATGGATCATCAGGCCAGCATAGATGACGCCCTTATAGGGTTTCCCCTCTTCCGCCATTCCCTGAATGATCGGCCTTAGCACCTTTTCAACGATTCTCTGGTTAACTTCATCCGTCACAACAGGCGCGGGGGAATAAGCCCCCATTCCTCCGGTATTCGGCCCTTCATCTCCATCGAAAACAGCCTTATGGTCCTGGGAAGAAGCCAGAGGAAGGATGACCTTACCATCCGTAAAGGCAAGATAAGAAGCCTCTTCTCCCACAAGATACTCCTCAATCACTACCCGCTTGCCTGCCTCTCCAAATATTTTTTCCACCATCATCTGATCAACCGATTGGATCGCCTCTTCAACAGTTTTACAGAGGATCACCCCTTTGCCTGCAGCCAGGCCATCAGCCTTCACCACAATAGGAGCGCCTTGTTTTTGAATATAGTCAATAGCCCTCTGTCGGTCTTCGAAGACCCCATAGGAGGCAGTGGGAAGGTGGTACTTCTTCATCATCTCCTTGGCAAAGGTCTTGCTTCCTTCGAGCTCCGCAGCCTTCTGGCTCGCTCCGAAAATCGAAAGTCCTTTTGACTCGAAGAGATCGACAATGCCTCTGGTGAGCGGTTCTTCGGGTCCAACTACGGTGAGGTCAATCTTTTCTTTCAGGGCAAAACTGAGAAGGCTATTCAAGTCATTCGCCTGGATGGGGACGAGGGTCGCCTGTTCGGAAATGCCTGCATTGCCTGGAGCGCAGTAGATCTCCGATACTTTTGGGCTCTGTCCGATCTTCCAGACCAGGGCGTGCTCCCTGCCACCGCCACCTACTACCAATACTTTCATATTTTATCTCCGCGTCAAACCCAAGCTGTAAATCCAGTAGCTTTGGTTAAATCCGAGATGTTCCTTGATAGGGAATCGGGTTACCAGGAAATCAGGAGGTGGGATACCAGATTATCAGAATATCAGGGAAACATTAATTAGTGTCTGTTTATAAATTCAGTTTGTCCGTCATGCCCCGATTAAATCGGGGCATCCAGAAGCCCTTGAAAGAACTGGATTCCGGCTTTCGCCGGAATGACACCTTTCTTGAAACAGTTAGTTTATAAACAGACTCTAATTAACAAATTTTAAAACCTGATATCCAGATATCCTGATATTCTGATTACCTCCTAACCCGGTTTCGGATTTCGTGCTTGGGATTTCTTTCGTCACTAACAAGGTTAGTGACGAAAGTGTCTCATCCCTGTAAAGACCATGGCGATGTTGTATTCATCGGCAGCCGCGATCACCTCATCATCCCGGATCGAGCCGCCGGGTTGAATAATCGCTATGGCGCCCGCCTCTGCTCCTGTATCCACTCCATCCCTGAATGGAAACATCGCATCCGAGGCTAAAACCGTTCCTTTGGTCGAAGATTTTGCCTTCATCACTGCCAACCGGGTCGAGTCCACACGACTCATCTGACCTGCTCCGATCCCAATCGTCCGGTCCTCCCGCACGAGAATGATGGCGTTCGATTTGACATGTTTGGCCACCTTCCATCCGAAAGCCATCGCCCTTTTCTCTTCTTCTGTCGGTTTCCTCTTCGTCACCACCTTCCACTGGTCCATTGGAACCCTGCCGAGGTCCCTGTCTTGAACCAGAAGTCCGCCCACAACCTTTCTAAGATCGAATCCCTTCTGATTGGCAAAGGAAGCAAGAGGCGGTGTTTGAAGAATCCGGAGATCCTTTTTGGCCTTTAGAATCTCCAGAGCTTCCGGATGAAAACCGGGAGCGATGATCGCTTCCAGAAAGATGTCCCGCATCTCCCGGGCTGTTTCCTGATCGACCGGCCGGTTGAAACCGACAATCCCGCCAAACGCAGAAACCGGATCGCAGTCCCTCGCTTTTCGATAAGCATCGGACAAACTCGTTAAAGAGGTAGCCGCCCCGCAGGGGTTATTATGCTTGATGATGACGACGGCCTGCTCCTCAAATTCTTTAACCGTCTCATAGGCGGAATCGAGGTCAAGGATATTGTTGTAGGATAATTCTTTGCCCTGGAGCTGGAGGGCATTTGAAACGGAGGGTTCTGTCAACAAGTATTCCCGGTAGAAGGCTGCCTTCTGGTGGGGGTTCTCCCCATAGCGTAATTCCTGTGCCTTCTTCACCTGGAACGTGAAGGTCTCCGGAAATTCATGGGTCTTCTTTCTCTTTTCGATCTGACCGAGATAATTGGAAATGGCGCCATCATATCGGGCTGTATGTTGAAAAACCTTCTTCGCCAATCGAAAATTGGTTTCGGAAGAAACCTCCCCCTTCTCTTTCAGTTCGGAGAGGACTAAATCATAATCACCCGGGTCGACCACAACGGTCACATCCGGATAATTTTTGGCGGCCGAACGGAGCATGGTAGGCCCGCCAATATCGATATTTTCAATCGCATCCTCAAGACCGCAATCCTCCTTGGCAACAGTCGCCTCAAAGGGGTAAAGATTGACAACCACGAGGTCAATGGGAAGAATCCCGTGTTCCTTCATCTTTGCGACATGCTCGGGTTTCGATCTCTGCCCCAAAAGCCCTCCGTGGACTTTCGGGTGAAGGGTCTTCACCCTTCCATCCATCATCTCCGGAAATCCTGTATAATCGGAAATATCCATCACGGAGAGCCCCTGCTCCCTCAACATTTTGGCAGTTCCTCCGGTCGAAAGGATATCCACGCCCATCTCTGCCAAACCCTTGGCAAATGAAATCACCCCAATCTTTTCAGACACGCTGATAATCGCCCTCCTGATCTTGCCCATCTTTTGACCCCCATTAGGATTTCGGATTGCGGATTGCTGATTGCGGAATTAAATCCGAAATCCGAATTCCGAAATCCGCAATAGATTAAAATCCCAGTTCCTCTCCAACAATTATAATTAACATATCCGTCAAGGACGGCCTCCTCTCATGAATGACAATGGCCCTACAAATCCGGTTGGGAGAGTTGCAATCCACACATTTCCCAACCTTGGCGCAGGGCACATCAATATTGAGCCGCCTCGCATTGAGCGGAGCAGAAACATTCTTGATTCTCTTGATCGCCTCCTCCACATCCTCAACGATCTTATTATAGCCTGCCACCAGAATCACCTTGCTCGGGCCGAACACCGAGGCATTCACACGGTTTCCAATTCCATCAATATTGACCAGTTCCCCATTCAGGGTGACGGCATTGGAGCTGCTCAGGAAGAGATCACAGGTCATCTGAGCCTTGCGAATCCGAAGAACCTCTTCTTTCGGAAGCCCGGGTTTCCAGTGGTTATAGAGGACATTGCCCTGGGCCTCCAGCCTCTCCAGAATTCCCAACTCTCTGATGGTGACAGAGCCGCCAACCCCCACCTTTGTCTTAGGGGTGATATATTTCAAAATTTCTTCGACCGCTTCCCTCTTATCCTTTAAAAAGACCGCTTTAAAATCGTGGGCCTCCAGTTTTTCAATGGCCTTCTTTGCCTTCTCCTCAACCCACCACTGTTTTATCGAATCCATCCATTTCTCCATTACAAAATTGAGAAGTACTGCTCTAATTCGTAGTCGGTTACCCGGGCACGGAAGCGTTCCCACTCCATTCTCTTGTTTTCGATAAATTTGTAGAAGAGATCGTCTCCCAGAGCCTTTCTCACGAGCTCGCTCTGTTCCGTGGTCTTGATAGCCTCCCAGAGGTCTTCGGGAAGGGATTCAATTCGACACTTTTTCCTCTCCTCTTCGCCCATCACATAAACGTTTCTTTCCACCGGATCCCTCAAAGGATATTTCTTCTCGATTCCCTCCAATCCGGCGGCCAGCATGACCGCAAAAGCCAGATAGGGGTTGCACGCCGGGTCCGGTGATCGATACTCAACGCGTGTGGCAACTTCTTTTCCCGGCTTGTAAACAGGTATCCGGATCAGATCCGAACGGTTCTTCTGCGCCCAGGAGATATAGACCGGCGCTTCGTAACCCGGCACCAATCGCTTATAGGAATTGACCCATTGGTTGGTCACCAGGGTAATCTCTTTCGCATGTTTCATCAATCCGGCGATATAATGCTTGGCGATTTGGGAAAGATGATTTTTATCCTTCAAATCGAAAAAGGCGTTCCTTTTCCCTTTGAATAGGGATTGATGCGTATGCATTCCGCTTCCGTTTATGCCGAAAAGCGGCTTGGGCATAAAACTGGCATAGACATTATTCTTCAGGGCGACTTCTTTGACGATCAAACGGTAGATCATTGTGTTATCAGCCATGGAGAGGGCATCTTTATATTTCAGATCAATCTCGTGCTGGCTGGGCGCGGCTTCATGATGGCAGTATTCGACCTGCACGCCCATTTCTTCAAGGGCCATAACCGTCTGTTTGCGGAGGTCGCTCGCTACATCAAGAGGAGTCAGGTCAAAATATCCTCCAGAATCCAAAGGTTCAGGTTTCCCGGTCGATTTCTGGAAGTAAAAGAATTCGAGCTCGGGGCCCACATAGAAGGTGTACCCCATCCTAAAGGCCTTTTCCAAATTCTTCTTTAAAACCCATCGTGGGTCTCCCTGATAAGGGTTCCCATTGGGTTCGAGAACATCACAGAACATCACAGCCACCAGATGGTCATTCGACTTCCAGGGAAAAATACGAAAGGTGGAGGGGTCTGGTTTGGCCACCATATCGCTCTCGTCAATCCTGGCGAAACCGGCGATCGATGATCCGTCAAATCCCATTCCCTCTTCGAGGGCTCCTTCCAATTCTCGAATAGTGATGGCAAAACTCTTCAAAAAACCGAGGATATCGGTGAACCAAAGTCGGACAAACTTGACATGCTTCTCCTTGACAATTCGAAGGACTTCTTTCTTGGTCATCGTCCTGCCCCCTTTTGATCAAAAGTATAATCAGATTTAGCATAATCCCCATCCCCCGGTCAACCCTCAAAGAAACGCTATGTTTGAGCGCTCTATGCATAGCGATATGGATTCAGTTGACAACCAACTCTCTTTACTTGTAAATTAAGTCCTAATGAAAAGAAGGGAGGTCTTCCCATTGCTTTATAAAAAGACATCCTACAAACAGCAGATCAAGGCCATGACGGAAATCAGCAAGGCCATCTCTTCGGACCGGTATCTGGATGACATCCTCAAATTGATCGTGACGGTAACGGCCAATGTGATGGACTCGAAGATCTGTTCCCTCTGGCTTCTGGACGAGAAGGAGAAGGTTCTCAAAATTCGGGCCACACAAACCATGAGTGAGGAATACCTGAAGGAAAGGATTCTAAAACTGGGTGAGGGAGTGGTGGGTCATGTCGCCCAGATGAAAAAACCCCTGGCCATTCTCGATGTGCTGAAGGAGCCCCGCTACAAAGAGAAAGAGCTGGCTAAAAAAGAAAGCCTGGTCTCCATGCTCAGCGTTCCCTTGGCCGTAAAGGACAAAGTCATCGGGGTGATCAACTGTTATACCTCTTATCCCCATCAATTTACCGAAACGGAGCAAGACATGCTCGCCGCCGTTGCCAGCCAGGCCGCCATCTGCATTGAGAGCACGGAGCTGATGGTAAAGACCAAAGTGATCCAGGAAGAATTGGAGGTTCGAAAACTGGTGGAGAGGGCCAAAGGAATATTGATGAAGCGGCAGGGATTCAGCGAAGAGGAGGCATTCAAACGAATCCGGAAGGCGAGCATGGACAGCCGCAAAACGATGCGTGAAATTGCCGAAGCCATCCTTCTCACCGACAAAATGGGAGGGTAGCAACGTCCCGATTTAGCCGGGACGGACTCCGCCCTCAATAAATGAGGGCGCTACATATGTTATAAGAATCTCCCCCATAACTGAGAAGGTGTAAAAAAATCACATTTCCCGTATCGGCAAAGTTCCGGCCCGCAAGGAAATAGCTGAAAATGGATATCTCTGTGATTCATAGTGGCATTCGAGCGTTAGATGAAGTGTTGCAGGGAATCCGGTTAAGCGACAATGTCGTTTGGCAGGTGGACCGCCTCGAGGATTACCAATACTTTGCCGAGCCGTTTGCCGAGGCTGCAATCGCTAACCGCCTGCGCCTGGTGTATCTGCGCTTCGCATCTCACCCGTGCGTGCTGGCGCCTCGCCCTGGTCTGGAAACGATTGAATTAAACCCCAGTCTGGGTTTCGATAGCTTTACGCGGGAAGTCCACCGCCTCATTGAAAGCCATGGCCCAGGGGTTATGTATGTCTTTGACAACCTGTCGGCTCTTGTAGTGGAATGGGCGACAGATGAACTGCTTGCCAATTTTTTCCAGATCACCTGTCCCTTCCTGTATGAATTGAACACAGTCGCCTATTTTGCCCTGAGGCGTGGTCAACATGCCCACTCCGCAGTAGCCCGCATCCGAGACACAACACAAATTCTTGTTGACGTATATCATGTCAAAGGCCGGATGCATATTCATCCCATCAAGGTTTGGGACCGCTATTCACCGCAGATGTTTTTGCCCCATCTCATCGCCGGCGAAAGCTGGCTGCCTCTCTCCCACAGTAGTGAAGCGGTAGAGGTGCTGACCTCAGCTCATCCCACCCCGCTCATCGACACCAACAGACCATTGGCTCCCTGGGAAAGCGTCTATCAAAAACTCGTCCACTATCGTGAACATCCGTCAGGTCTTGATGAAACAGACCGGGAGCAGACGGCCTTAAAACAAGAATTGGGCCGCATGCTCATCGGCCATCATCCGATCTTTAATCAACTTGCTGACAGATATTTCACGTTGGACGATCTGTTTGCCATTCGAAACCGCTTAATCGGAGCCGGGCGCATCGGCGGGAAGGCCGCCGGCATGTTGTTGGCGCGGCGTATTCTGCTGACCGAAAAGAAAAAAACCGGGATTGACTTGGCAGAACGGCTTGAGGACCATGACTCGTTTTACATCGGTTCGGATGTCTTTTTCACCTTTCTGGTCCATAACGACCTCTTCCGGCTACGGCTGCACTTGACCTGCAATTCAGCCACCTCCGATGAAGAGTTTAAAGAGATCGAAGATCGTTTCCTGACCGGCCGTTTTCCGGCAGCCATTGAAGAACAATTTCGCGCGATGCTCGACTACTACGGACAAGCCCCCATCATCGTGCGCTCCAGCAGTTTATTGGAAGACAGTTTTGGCAATGCGTTTGCCGGGAAATACCGCAGCATCTTCTGTGCAAACCAGGGAAATCCCGAAACCCGCCTGGCCGAGTTCATGAAAGCCGTCAAATTGGTTTATGCCAGCGCCCTTAACCCCGATGCCCTGTGCTACCGCAGCAGGCGGGGTCTCGGCGAATCCGACGAACAAATGGCGATCCTGGTGCAACGCGTTTCGGGCATGCCTTATCGGCAGTATTTCTTTCCAACGCTTGCCGGGGTAGCCTTCTCTCGAAATCTTTATGCCTGGAATGACCGTATTGATACACGGCAGGGAATCATCCGTCTGGTCTTCGGTTTGGGAACGCGCGCCGTGGAGAGGGTCGGCTCGGATTATCCCCGCATGATAGCCATCAGCCATCCCCATTTGAGGCCTGAAGTGGGAGCCATGGTCGTCAAATATTCCCAGCGCCAGGTGGACTTGCTTGACTTAAAAACCAACAAGTTCGATAGTCGATTCCTAACCGATGTCCTGGTGGATAACCATTATCCCAATCTTCACCTCTTTGTTTCGGTGATGCACGACCATTACCCATACGATCCCGTCTATGGAAAAGTGGAGGGGATCACAAATCAATGGATCCTCACATTTAATAACTTGATCCACCAAACTGATTTTGTCCGGGTCATGGGGGATATTTTAGTCACACTCGAAGAAGCCTACGGCCAGCCGGTGGATATTGAGTTTACCGCCTTTGTGGGTTCGGACGAGCGTGTTCGTATCAACCTGCTTCAATGCCGTCCGTTGTTTCTTCCGGGTTCCCTGGAAGATGTATCCATGCCGACCTCCCTGGAACCGCACCAGATTCTATTTCGGGCCCACCGCATGATCTGTGGCGGTTTTGTGGAGCAAATCCGGTACATTCTTTATATTGACCCTCAACGGTACCACCGTCTGTCCTCAGGGGCAAAATTATCTCTGGGACGTTTAGTAGGGCAAATCAACCGGCATCCTGCGATACAGGGCGACCGGATCATGATGATGGGACCCGGGCGGTGGGGCACAAGCAACATCGCCCTGGGAGTGAACGTAAGTTACGCTGACATTGATAACGCTTCTGTATTGGTGGAATTAGCCCTGGAAGAAGCCGGCCATGTGCCCGAAGTCTCTTATGGCACCCATTTTTTCAATGATCTGGTTGAAGGGCAGGTCATTTATCTGCCGGTTTACCCGGATGACACCGCTTCCGAATTTCAAGAAAAATTTTTTAAAACAGCCCCCAATGCTCTCACGGAATTATTACCACAGGCCGGTGAATATGAATCCATCCTGCGCTTGATTGATGTGCCTAAAACAACGGGGGGCGCGTTTGCTCAGGTGGTTGCCGATCCGCAACTAAACGACGCAATATGTTTTTTGGATAAGGACGTTGCCGCGACATTCTGGAAAAAGGATGATTAAGCGATTTCTGGACTTTTTCAGAAATCTCATTTTATTTTCTTGACAAAAAACGTTTATTATATTAAAAGTTGAACCAATCAGTACAACGGGGTATTGAGGACAAAGGCGTCAAAGAAATTTGGCGCCTTTTTTTATTCATCCCAAAAAAGGAGAAAAAGATATGTTAGAGATGAACCCTTTTACGATTGCACAGAGACAACTCGATGCTGCGGCGGAAAGATTAGGGTTAGATCAAGCCACCCATGACCTGCTCCGTTGGCCTCAGCAGGAACTGCGGGTAACGCTTCCCGTCCAAATGGATGACGGAAAGGTGCAAATTTTCCACGCCTATCGAATCCAGTATAACACCGCCCGGGGGCCTGCCAAAGGCGGCCTCCGATGGCACCCCGAAGAGACCATCGACACGGTCCGGGCTCTCGCCGCCTGGATGACCTGGAAGACAGCGGTGGTCGATATTCCCCTGGGAGGAGGAAAGGGAGGGGTCACCTGCAATCCGAAATCGATGTCAGAGGCTGAGAAGCAGCGGCTGGCTCGCGCCTATATTCGGGCCATCGCCTGGACGATATCGGTTTCGAAAGACGTGCCCGCTCCGGATGTCTATACGACTCCTCAGATTATGGCCTGGATGATGGACGAGTACGAAACGATGGTTGGGCATCATCATCCCGGTGTCATCACGGGCAAACCGATTCCCCTCGGAGGATCAGAGGGCCGGGGAGATGCGACGGCGCGGGGCGGCGTCTATGTCACGCGTGAAGCCGCCAAACAATTAAACATCGATCTCCGGGGGAAAACCATGGCCATACAGGGCTTTGGAAATGCCGGTCAATACGCCGCTCTGTTAGGGAGTGAAATCCTCGGACTTAAATTGGTTGCCGCTTCGGATTCCAGAGGAGGGATTTATAACGCGAAAGGGTTAGATCCGAAACAGGTGGTGGATTATAAGCTTAAGTCCGGCAGTCTTCATGGATTCCCGGGAGCCGAAAGCATTAGCAACGAAGAGCTTCTGGAACTGGAGGTTACCGTTCTCTTCCCGTCCGCCCTTGAAAATGTGATTACAGCGACCAATGCAGATCGAATCAAGTGCAAGATTTCTTGTGAGCTGGCCAACGGACCAATGACACCCGAAGCCGATGATATCCTCCATCAGAATAATGTCTTTGTTCTTCCCGATTTCCTCGCCAATGCGGGGGGGGTAACGGTATCCTATTTTGAGCAGGTTCAGAATACTTACAATTTTTACTGGCCCCTTGAGGAGATCCACCAAAGGTTGGATGAAAAGATGACCCGGGCCTTTCACGGGGTTTCTCAGATGTATTTACGGGAGAAGGTCAACATGAGACAGGCCGCCTACCTCGTTTCTGTGGCCCGTGTGGCGGAAGCTTGTAAGCTGAGGGGCTGGGTTTAAGACTCGATAGAAACTTTAGATTTGTAGCGGTCCATCCAAAAGGGGATATCAGGAGATGTTTGATATCCCTTTTTTATTGTCTCACTCGGCGTGGAAAACCCCTCGCCTTTTGCCGAAAACTTTAGTATGTTAGTATGTACACGGTGCGCAGGTTTTCCAGTTTTTCCCTTGTGAGAATTTCTGGGCCGGATTGCTTCTTCTTCAGCAGACTCCAATCAGTGGGAGATACACCAGTTTGTAGTCGGTGGGAGTTCAATTTGCAAAAAGACAGGTTTCATATATGATAGTTGGATAGAGGAGGGAAAAACGTTTGCCAGAGACGAAAATGACTTCTGATGCCAGGGAGATCAACGCCCTTCTGGAGATCAGCAAGGCGATCGCTTCCGGTCTCTATCTTGAGGATGTGCTACGTCTCATCGTCACGGTAACGGCCAATGTGATGGACTCGAAGATCTGTTCCCTCTGGATCCTCGATGAAAGGGATCAAAAGTTAAAGCTAAAGGCCACCCAGAGTATCAGCGAAGAATACCTCAAGGAGAGAAGCCTGGGGCTGGGAGAGGGGGTAGTGGGACACGTCGCCCTCCATAATCAGCCAATGGCCATCGCCAATGTCCTCAAAGAACCGCTTTATAAAGAGAAGGAACTGGCAAGGAGAGAGGGATTGGTCTCGATGCTCAGCGTCCCGATGTGCATCAAGGAGAAAGTGATCGGTGTGATCAACTGCTACACCTCTTATCCCCGGACCTTTTCGAAGTCGGAAGAGGAGATGCTCTCAACCGTAGCCAATCAGGCTGCCATCTGCATTGAAAATTCCGGCCTGATGGAAACCCTCGATATCGACGAAATCCTCAGACTGGTGCTGGAAGGGGTGATCAAGAATATCGGATTTGATCGGGCGCGGCTCTATCTGGTCAACGAGAGGAGAGATGTCCTCGAATGCAAAATGGCTGTGGGAGTGGATGTGGAAAAGATCAAGGGGATCGAACTCCCCTTGGACCCTGAAGCAAGTATTGTCTCCAGGTCCGTGATTGAAAAGAAACCCTATGTCATTCCCGATGCCAGGATAGACCCGAGGGTCAACCCCGTCCTGAAGGAAAAATTCAATCTCCATTCCCTTGTGGTCATCCCCCTCCTCACGAAGGAAAAAGCCCTGGGGGCCATTGCCGCAGACCACACCGAACCCGGAAGAAGGTTGACGAAGGAGACGCTCGATTCGGTCATGACGGTTGCTCAACAGGCAGGCCTGGCCATTCAGAATGCCTCCATGTATCAGGAGCTTAAGAATTTCAGCCGGCAGATGGAGGAGAAGATTCAAAAGACGACTGCCGATCTCAGGAAAACGGAGGCTGAGTTGGTCCGGTCCGAAAAATTGGCGGCCCTCGGTCAATTGGCCGCAGGCATTGCCCATGAGATCCGAAATCCCCTGACCAGCATCAACATCCTCATCCATTCTTTGAGGGAAAGACTGCCATCCGAAAATTCTCAGCAGGAAGACCTGAAAGTCATTGAAGAGGAAATCCATCGCATGAATGAGATTGTCGATCAGTTCCTCCGATTCGCAAAACCTGCCCCCCCCTTCTTTGAAAAAACAGACGTCCTCTCCATTGTCGAAGAGACCCTTCAATTGCTCAGGCCTCAGATCGAGAAGCAACGGATCGTTGTTGAAAAAGAGTTTCAAGCCCTGCCCATGATCCAAATGGACCCTGAGCAGATGAAACAGGCAATGCTCAACCTTCTGCTCAATGCCATTCAGGCGATGCCGGAGGGCGGTCAATTGACCCTGAAGGGGAGAAATTCGGAAGATGGTCAATGGATCCATCTCTCCATCCAGGACTCCGGCATGGGAATCTCCGGAGAAGACATCGATAAACTCTTCGACCCCTTCTTCTCCACAAAAGAAGGAGGGATTGGCCTCGGCCTCTCCATCACCCATCGCATCATCGACCAGCACCATGGAAAGATCGAGGTGGAAACCATTCCCGGGGAAGGAACGCTCTTTACAGTTTGTCTCCCTATTCATTAGAGGCTGTGTTGCCGTTCGCCCTGAGGCTCTCGAAGGGTGAACAATGGACACCACCAATAAACTGGTGGTTGCAATCAATAAAAATAACTCCCCCTCCCCTCTTAACTAAGAGGGGGGATATCCCTCCCCTTAAAATAACGGGAGGTTAGGTGGGGTTATGGATAAACTATTTCAGGAAAATTTTAATAATAGAGGTGACATGCAGACGATCCTGGTCGTTGACGATGACAAATCGATCCGCTACTCACTGAAAAGGATGTTAGAGGAGAATTTCTCCGTCCTCACCGCCCAGAATGGGGATGAAGCGCTGACACACATGAAAGAATCTTCCCCCGATCTCATCATCATGGACATCAAGATGCCGGGCCGAAGCGGAATTGAGGTGTTGAAGGAGATAAAGTTGATCGATCCGAAGTCGCTCGTCATTCTGATGACAGCCTATGGCACCACCGAGACGGCGATTGAGGCGATGAAATACGGAGCTTTCGATTACATCCTGAAACCTTTCCCGATTCCGCAGATGAAAGAGCTGGTGCAAAAGGCGATCGCCCTGAGGAAACTGATGAAGGAGGGGATCTCCTATGCTCCCGAACCGGATCAACAAAAAGAGGAAGACCGGATCATCGGTTCCTCTCCCAGGATGCAGGAGATTTACAAAGTGATCGGACAGGTCGCTCCCAGCGACGTCACGGTCCTCCTCCGGGGTGAAAGCGGAACGGGAAAGGAATTAATGGCGCGGGCGATCTATCAACACAGCCTTCGCTCTGACCAACTCTTTCTTCCGGTCAATTGCGCCGCCATACCGGATACCCTCCTCGAGAGCGAACTCTTCGGCCATGAGAAAGGGGCGTTCACCGGAGCCATCTCACGCCGAATTGGAAAACTGGAACAGTGCCACGGAGGAACCATTTTTCTCGATGAGATCGGCGACATGTCTCTCTCCACCCAGGCCAAACTGCTCAGGGCCCTGCAGGAGAAGAACTTCGAAAGGTTGGGGGGGAGGGAAACAATCAGGGTTGATATTCGGTTTATCGTGGCAACGAATAAAGATCTGGAAGAAGCGATTGCAAAGGGAGAATTTCGTGAAGACCTCTACTACCGGCTCAATGTGGTCTCTATCAAGATTCCGCCCTTGAGGGAGAGGAAGGAGGACATTACCGCTCTCGTCTCCTACTTCTTGAGGAAGTTCAATCGGGAGTTGAAAAAGAGGGTGGTTGGGATTACCCCTGGAGCAATGGAAAAGATTTCCTCCTATGGATGGCCGGGCAATGTGAGGCAACTTGAAAATGTTTTGAAAAGGGCAATGTTGTTGTGTCAGGGAGAATGGATACTTGATGATCAACTCCTACTTGAAGTAGAAGAAAAAAGGGAGTCCGGTGAGGTTCGGGACAGGAGGACATTCGAGAATCTTATTGATTCCCTCTTCGAAGAATTCACAGGGAATCCTTTGGCCCAGGAAGGTCTGGATATGGTCTCGGCCATAGAAAAAGGACTGATTATTCGGGCCCTCCAAAAGACAAATGGAAATCAGGTCCAGGCCGCTTCGCTGCTCGGAATTAATCGGAGCACCCTTCGAGGCAGGATGGACCGGTATCATATTAAAAAGGAAGTGGTGGTTTCAGAAGAAGATTGACGATTGCGGATTCCGGAATGCGGAATTCGGAATAAGAATTTGAAATTACAAATTTCTTAACGCTATGCGCTATGCGCTTTGCGATGTTGTGAGGGGTATAAAATGCGGACACTCAGAATTGGCCTCTGCCAGATTAATACGACCGTAGGGGATATCGAAGGCAATACCAAGAAGATCCTGGACTATATGGCCAGGGGAAAGAGGATGGAGGCCGACCTGCTCGTCTTTCCCGAGTTGGCGGTCACGGGCTACCCTCCCGAGGATCTCCTCTTCATGCCGAAGTTCATTGAGGCCAATTTAAAGGCCATCAAAAAAATCGCCCAGGCCACTTCCTCCATCACCGCCATTGTAGGTTTCGTCGATAAAAAGGAGAACATCTTCAATTCTGCCGCCCTTCTTCACCATGGGGAACTGATAAGTGTCTACTCCAAAACCTATCTTCCCAATTACGGGGTGTTTGATGAGTACCGTTATTTCCAACCTGGAAAGGAGAATTTCATCTTCACCCTTAAATCGATTCCCATCGGCATCAGTATTTGTGAGGACCTCTGGTATCCCGGAGATCCCATTCGAACCCAGGCCCTCTACGGAGGAGCAGAGTTGATTGTGAATATCTCCTCATCGCCTTATCAGGCCAGTAAGACCGCCTTCCGTGAGAAGATGATTTCAACGCGGGCCTCTGACAATGTAGCCATCGTCGCCTACTGCAATCTGGTTGGGGGCCAGGATGAACTGGTCTTTGACGGAGGAAGCCTGATCTTTGATCAAAGAGGGGAGTTGTTGGCCCGGGGGAAACAGTTTGAGGAGGACCTGGTTCTGGCGGATATTGATATGGAAGCCGTCTTTCGAATGCGGCTTCACGATCCCAGGGTCAGAAGAGAGAGATTATCAGAAGAAGAGAAAGGTTTGAGGAGGATTGACCTGTCAGGCAAAAACCATCCGACCCGAAAGAAGGTTTCCCTCCCCAGGCGGGATTCAAAACCCCTGGATCGCCTTTCTGAAACATATGCGGCATTGGTTCTTGGCACGGGAGACTATATCCGGAAAAATGGCTTCCAAAGAGTCCTGATCGGTTTGAGTGGGGGCATTGATTCCGCGTTGACCGCCTCCATCGCCGTGGATGCCCTGGGCAGGAAGGGAGTGGTCGGAGTCGCCATGCCCTCTCTATACTCCTCAAAAGCGTCTCTGGAGGATGCGAAGCTCCTGGCTAAAAATCTTGGCATCCGATTCCTCACCATTCCCATCACAGATGTCTTTCAAGCCTATCTCGCAACCCTCTCTCCCTCTTTTAAGGGCCTCAAGCCTGATGTGACGGAAGAAAATATTCAGGCACGCATCCGGGGAACACTCCTGATGGCTCTTTCCAATAAGTTTAACTGGCTTGTTCTGACGACAGGGAACAAAAGTGAGATGAGTGTGGGATACTGCACACTCTACGGAGACATGGCAGGAGGATATGCTGTTCTGAAAGATGTCCCTAAGACTTTAGTTTACGAATTAACCCGGCACAAAAATAAGAAAGAAGGAAAGGCCGTCATCCCCAAAAATGTTTTCGTCAAACCACCTTCCGCCGAATTGAGGCCGAATCAAAAGGATGAGGATTCCTTGCCCCCCTACCCCATTCTTGATCCCATTCTCCAAGCTTATGTCGAAGAGGATAAGGGAGTTGATGAAATTTCAGAGATGGGATTTAAGGAGAGTATGGTCAAAGAAGTGATCCGGATGGTTGACCGGAACGAATACAAACGAAGGCAGAGCCCGCCGGGCGTAAAGATCACCCACCGCGCCCTGGGAAAGGACCGGAGACTCCCGGTCACGAACAAATATCGAAATTTTTAAATGGTCCTTGATCGACCACCCTCTTAAAATAGAATTCCCCTTCCAGATTCAGTCATCGCTTGGTTTTTTTTTAACAGGTTGCTTAAAATCGAACAACTTATTTCTTCGCCTTGCCTTCCCGAACGACCAACGCCTGCCCATAAAGTCCACCAACCGTTTAATAACTCTAATAAAAACTGAACTTTTTCTTTCAATCCGCCTGATGGCACAAAGATTGCTCATATCATCCATATGAACGTCTTGATCATCAAACATATTGATATCGAGGGACCGGGATTGATTGAAGATTATCTGAAAGAGGAAAAGATTCTTCATCAGATGATCCATCTCCAATCCGGTGTCGATCTCCAAAAGATTGACGATGTTACCCACCTTGTAATTCTGGGGGGACCGATGAATGTTTATGAGGAAGATCGCTATCCTTTTCTCAGAGAAGAAGACCTTTATATTAAGGGGGCGATCCAAAGGGGAAAAAAGATTTTAGGGATATGTCTCGGAGCTCAACTCATAGCCAAAGCACTCGGCGCAAAGGTATTCAAAGCGCCTATGAAAGAGATCGGATGGTATGATGTTTCATTGACAGAGGAAGGTTCACTCGACCCTCTCTTTTCCGAGTTTCCAAAAACATTTTCTGTATTTCAATGGCATGAGGATACCTTTGAGATTCCAAAAGCCGGAAAATTGATAGCCACCTCTAGTCCTACCCCTCACCAAGCTTTCCGATATGGAGAAAATGTTTACGGCCTTCAGTTTTATCTCGAAGTCACCGAGGAGATGATCCGCGAATGGTTGAAAGCTGATGAGGATGGGGATGAAAAAATCGAAATTTTAACTCAAACGGAGAGGAAGATCGGAAGTAATAAGAGAAGGGGAATGAATTTTTTTACAATATTTTTTAAGAATCATCATCGGGAGGGATAAAATGAAAAAATTTGTGTATCTTTTGATAGCATCCTGTTTCTTGATCGCCCCCGCGGTGTTTGCTGAAACAGCACCCCCATCTTCCCCCAAAGTGGACACAGGGGATACCACCTGGCTTTTAATCTCTTCGGCTCTGGTCATGCTGATGACGCCCGGTCTGGCCCTCTTCTATGGCGGCATGGTCAGGCAGAAGAATGTCCTTGGGACGATCATGCAGTCCTTTATTGCTCTCGGTGTCATCACCGTCCAGTGGGTCCTTTATGGATACAGCCTCGCTTTTGGCCCGGATATCGGGGGAGTGACTGGAAGCCTCGACTGGATCGGGCTGAGGGGGGTTGGACTCGATCCTCATCCCGACTATTCCCCAACGGTCCCTCACCAGGCCTTTATGATCTTTCAGATGATGTTCGCCGTGATCACCCCCGCTTTGATTACAGGAGCCTTCGCCGAGCGCTTTAAATTCAAGACCTATCTGGTCTTCCTCATCCTCTGGGCAACCTTCGTCTACGACCCCCTGGCCCACTGGGTCTGGGGAGTGGGCGGGTGGATCAGAGAGCTCGGCGCCCTTGACTTTGCCGGAGGGCTGGTCGTTCATATCAGTTCCGGAATTGCAGCTCTTGCCGCAACCTTTGTGGTCGGAAAGAGAAAAGGTTATGGGGAAGAGCCAATGCCGCCGCACAATCTGACCATGACCCTTCTGGGTGCGGCGCTTCTCTGGTTTGGCTGGTTTGGCTTTAACGGTGGAAGCGCGATCGCTTCCGGTTCTCTCGCCACTTCAGCATTTGTAGTCACCCATATCTCCTCGGCTGCTGCTGCTTTGTCATGGATGATCTTCGAATGGCGATATCGTGGCAATCCCACGGCCCTTGGCGCGGCCTCGGGCGCCGTGGCAGGGCTGGTTGCCATCACTCCGGCTTCCGGTTTTGTGGGACCCATGTCCGCCATCCTCATCGGGTTTGTCGCCGGCGTGTTATGTTATTTTGCGATCAATCTCAAAATGAAACTTCGATACGACGACTCTCTTGATGTCGTAGGAGTTCATGGAGTGGGCGGCACATGGGGAGCTCTGGCAACAGGCCTCTTTGCCTCCAAAACGATCAATCCGGCTGGAAACGATGGCTTGTTCTTTGGCAATCCATCGCTGTTAGCGATACAAGCATTGACAGTGTTGGTGGCATGGATATATTCTTTCGTAGTAACCCTGGTTCTACTTAAGATCCTCGACTGGACCATGGGCTTAAGGGTGAGCGAAGAGCATGAAATCAATGGTCTGGATTTGAGTCAGCATGGAGAAACAGGATATAGTTTTTAATACTATGAACGAAGGACAATGGACAATGAACTGTTCATCGTTCATCGTTTAAAGTTTATCGTCCTGCAGGAGGAAACATGAAAAAGATCGAAGCGATTGTGAAGCCCTTTAAGCTGGATGAAGTAAAAAATGCACTAACCAAAATCGGCGTTCAAGGGATGACGATCACCGAAGTCAAGGGGTTCGGAAGGCAGAAAGGCCATACCGAAGTCTATCGGGGAGCGGAATATACCATCGATTTCATCCCCAAGATTAAGATTGACCTCATCGTCAGCGATGAATTAGTCCCCGGGGTGATTGAGGCCCTTGAGCGGGCGGCCAGGACGGGAAAGATCGGGGACGGCAAGATCTTTCTTTCTCCGGTTGAAGAGGTCATTCGGATCCGAACCGGTGAGCGCGGAAAAGATGCCATCTGATTTAGGACTCACGAAAAATGGCCTTGCGGATATAAGAAATCAAATCGCACAGGGCCTGCCCGCCCATTTCCCTCCCAGAGAATTTCTCCGGCAGCACTCAGACATGATGGATGGCCTGGTCAGGAAGGCCTTTCAAGCAGCCCGGGCCAAGGTTCCATCCCCATCAGTCTGTCTGATGGCGATTGGAGGCTATGGAAGGGCTGAACTGGCGCCTTACTCCGATATCGACCTCCTCCTTCTTTACTCCCCTTCAAATAAGAATGAACTTTCTCCTTTGGCTGAGCAAATCCTCTATCCCCTCTGGGATTTAGGACTCGATGTCAGCTGCAGTTCAAGATCGATCGATGAGTGCTTGAAAATGGCTTGCTCCGATGCCCAGGTCAAGACAGGTTTAATCGACGGCCGTTATCTGGACGGAGAATACGAATTCTTTCGGAATTTATACGGTCTCTTTACGAAAAAAGTGCTTCACCGCAGAGTCCAAAGCTTTGCAGAAGCCTTGGCTCAGGAAGTCCATCCCCGCCGTCAGAAATACGAAGACCCCGCCTATGTCCTGGAGCCTAATATTAAAGAAGGAGAAGGAGGCCTGAGAGACTTCCAGGTCGGTCGATGGATCATCAGGGCAAAATACAAGACCGATCGCTGGGATTCCATCCTTTTCCCCGATCACTCCCGAATGTTAGATAAAAGCATTCAATTCCTCTGGGCGATCAGAAACCATCTCCATCTATTAAGCGGAAGAAGACAGGATGATCTGACTTTTGAACTGCAGGAGAAGATCGCACCGCTCCTTGGCTTTCCCATGGGCACAAAGGGTGTCGAGGAGATGATGCGACAATATCACCTCTCCGCTCGGGGAATCTCAAACTTTTTCCATGACATTCTCGACCGGGCTCTCTATGAACCCTCCGCTTTTAGGAAAATGATCTTTTTCTTTCAGCGGAAGAGGATTGATGAAAATTTTGAAATCGCCCATGGCGAGCTCCATCTTCTTGACCCCGTTGCCTTCAAGAAAGACCCCTCGCAAGTGATGACCCTCTTTCAACATGGTCAGGCTTACCAGGCCAAGCTGGATTTCCGGACCGAGGAAGCCGTGATGGAGGCGCTCCCCTTTATCGATGATCGCTTTCGAGCCTCTCAAAAGGTCAATCAAGCCTTCCTTTCGATCCTGAGAAAAGGAGAAGGGGTGGACCGGGCCTTAAAAAAGATGCACGAACTCGGCTTCCTTTCTAACTATCTCCCAGAATTTTCAGAAATCGAGGGAAAGGTCCACTACGATCTCTACCATGTCCATCCGGTTGACATCCATTCGATCCTGGCGGTGGAAGAACTGGGAAGATTGAGGGACGGCTATTATCAAAAAGATTACCCTTTGCTCACCTCTCTGATCCGGGAAATTGAAAAACCCGATATTCTTTTTCTGACGACCCTCCTCCATGACATCGGAAAGGGAAAGCAAGGAGACCATCCTTCTGTCGGTGCGGACATGGTCAATCGAATCGGCTGGCGAATGGGCTTGCCCGTGGAAGATAGGGGGTTGATGGATTTCCTGGTGCGCCACCACCTTTTGATGCTTGAAACAGCGTTCCGCAGAAACCTCCACGACGAGCAGGCCATCTTGCGTTTTGCCAATGAGACGGGGAACCCGGTTCGTTTAAAGATGCTCTACCTTTTAACTTTTGCCGACATCAAAGCCGTTGGCCCCGAAGCCTGGACTTCCTGGAAGAACTCCCTCCTCATGGAACTCTTCCTCAAAACCTCCCATTTCTTCGAAAAGGGAGACGAACCTCAATCCTTTCTCAAGATGGGGGAGACGGTCGCTCAGTTGCGACAATCCCTTCCCCGAGAGACCCTTTCTCACTATGCAGAGCATCTTCCGGATCGCTATCTATCCACTTACTCCTCAGGGGAAATCTCCTATCATATCGGGATGGCCCAGAGCCTCGACAAGGAGGTTTTGCTTGCAGAATGGAGTCGCGAGGAAGAGGTAAGGGCCAGGGTGACGATTTGCACGAAAGACCGCTACGGACTCTTCTCCAAAATCGCCGGTTCCATGTTTGTCAATCGGCTTAATATCCTTGAAGCTCAGATTCATACATGGGGAAACGGTGTTGCCCTCGATACCTTTTATGTGGAAGACCCGACAGGAGAAATTGAACGGAGACTACAGCAATTTAAGAAAGACCTGAAGGAGATCTTAAGTGGGAAGATTTCCTTGAAACTCCTTCTCTCTCAGAGGGAAGAGTCAGGCTGGATTCAAAAGAAAGTGATTCCGAAAGTTACTGGGGAAACGAAAGTGAATAATCAAGATTCCGATTTTTATACGATTATCGAAATCACCGGTGAGGATCGATTGGGAGTCCTCTACGAAATCACGCAGGCTTTGACCGACTGTGGATGCAATATTCACTTCGCGCGCATCTCCACCTTAGGAAATCGTGTGGTGGATGTCTTCTATGTCCAGGATGAATGGGGAGAAAAGATAGTGGAACCGGAAAAGGCAAATCACCTCAAGCAACTCCTTCTTAACCGTCTCACTCCTCTTTAAGTTTTGGGTTCTTAGTAGAGATCTCCGGATAAAGTTTCTTCATACACTCCGGGCAGATGCCGTGGCTGAATTCAGCCTCCGAGTGATCCCGAATATAGACTTCTACCTGTTCCCAATACCCTTTATCATCGCGAATCTTTTTACAGGAGGCGCATATAGGAATAAACCCGCTCAAAAGTTTCACCTTCCCAAGGGCTTCTTTAAGCTCACGGACGATCTTTTCTCGTTCTTCCTCGGCGCGCTTGCGCTCGGTGATGTCCTCTCCGGAACTGAGGGTTGCAACAACATTTTCGGCTTCATCTCTCAATATCGTACTGTACCAAGCAATTATTCTTGCCTCGCCTCTTTTGGTTAAAATGACACTTTCAACATACTCAAAAGAACCCTTTTCTCCGGATATTATCTTTGAGAAAACGGCCTTGGCATTTTCCCGGACTCTCTCCGGCATAAAATGGTCGAACCAGTTCTTCCCGACAATCTCTTTCTCGTCATACCCCAAAACCTCACCCCCCTTCTTATTGATGAGACGGACCTTCTGGTCAGAGCCAATCACCAACAACATTACGCCAGCCACATCCAGATAACCCTGTGCCCTATTCCTCTCTTCTCTCAGCTTTTCTTCGCTCAATTTCAGGTTCCTCCAGAGAAGGCTATAGGGTTTTGTTAAGCCCGTCTCAATGATGGCTTTGTAAATCAAATAAAAAGAGATGATTTTGAAAAGGTGGCCGACCAGATTGGAGAGACCATAGACGCTGATATAAAAGGTGAAGGCCAATTCTGAAATGATCGTCGCAATAATAGACCAGACCACACAGATCAATACATATCTGTCAAACTCACTTCGCTTCCGAATCAAGAGGGCCATGGAACCAAGAAGGATCAAAGAGATCACGTATTCACTGATCTTTTTAAAGGGGGTCAACCCTTTCCCCTCGATAAAACATTCCGGGAAAATGGGCCCATAGAATATCGTCCCGAAGAGAAGAGCAATGGCTACTGTGTAAGCCCAAAATACCGCGCCCACCCTGAGCTTTCTTTTGAAAAAGAAGGGGGCGATGAAAAGGGAGAGGCTCTCGACATAGCGCGCCACAATCCATAACTGGGTCGGTAAATTGGCTTCATATTCCTGAAACACTCCCATGCCCTTGTAAGCCAGGGTGTGAACCGCATCGATTGCGCCCACAAAGAGATAGGCGATTCCCAGAAACAGAAGATAGTTGTTGTCGAGAAAACGACGGGAGTGCCACGCAACGATGAAGATCCCAAAGGCGATTACAATACTAAACAACTCAGCCAGGCTGTGAAAGAGAAGAAAATTGTAGAGGCTGGTAAGATAGATTCCGGTAAGGATTAAAACACCGAAAAAGACCCAATTATATTTTTTAAAAATTTCGGGCAGTTTGGCCATCATCCCCCCCTCCCCATCTTCCGCTTGCAACTTGTATCATATTTGTTTGTCTCCAAACTCCCAACTCCGAACTATTGTTATCCTTCTTCATTCCGAAATTCGCATTCCGCATCATTTTCTCTTTTCTGTCGTCCATCGCTTGCCCGCCGTAACTCCCGCCTGCCAAAGTTGATAGCGGTGGGCAGGTCAGTGTAGGCGGGTCCATCGCCTCATTTATCCAGCGCTTCTCTCACTTTCCTTGTTAGGCTCTCCAATGTAAAGGGTTTCTGCATAAAATTGATCCCTTTCTCCAAAACCCCATGATGGACAATGGCATTATCCGTGTAACCCGACATATAGAGAGCCTTCATCTCCGGATGAATTTGTTTGAGTCGCTCCACCAGCTTGCGGCCGCTCATCCCGGGCATCACCACATCGGTCAGAATCAGATGAATCCGCTCTTTAAACTTTTCGCAGAGCAGTAATGCCTTGCCCCCATCAGAGGCCTC